>ERZ1035032.44-NODE-44-length-88718-cov-8.566482_pt1 | contig 88718 bp, 70 predicted proteins | sample MGYA00520693_ERZ1035032 | MGnify/ENA primary metagenome ERZ1035032 (study PRJEB33766, sample SAMN09781740) | gut metagenome | biome: gut microbiome | host: Homo sapiens | place: Madagascar | study: EMG produced TPA metagenomics assembly of the PRJNA485056 data set... | reverse complement strand
TGCGACACTGAAGTAAGTGTCCATCCTCGCAGTATCCGGTTCTCAAGGTGCACGCTGTGCGGCTGATCCGGTCCGACCGGGCCGCGCGGCAAGGAGATATATTGCCAGACCGCGAAGCCTTGTGGGACGTCAATTCCGCTCTTCACAAGTCCTACACAACATATCGCTTTCTATAGGTAATAGAAAGACTGGCGCGGATCTTCCGCACATATCAGATGATGACCCTTTGGTTCAGGAATATATAGAGATCGGTCACCTGTAAGTGTTTATCTACCCGCGCTTTTAGCAATGTAAACCGCACTTCAGATAAAAAGAGGGAGCGCCGCGCACAACGCGACACTCCCCTAGCGATTCAACAGAATCTATTAGGCCTCGAGAGCCTTCTTGGCAATGGCAGCCAGCTCGTTGAAGGACTCGATGTCCTCGTAAGCCATCTGAGCCAGGACCTTGCGGTCGAGCTCGATGCCGGCAACCTTCAGGCCGTGCATGAACTGAGAGTAAGAGATGTCGTTCAGGCGAGCAGCAGCGTTGATACGGGTGATCCAGAGAGAACGGATCTCGCGCTTCTTGTTGCGGCGATCACGATACTGATACTGCAGGGAGTGCTGGACCTGCTCTTTAGCATGCTTGTAAGTACGCGAAGCGGCACCGTAGTAACCCTTCGCACGGTGCATAACGGTACGGCGCTTCTTCTTGGCGGCAACAGCGCGCTTAATACGTGCCATGTTCTATCAACTCCTAGACGGTAAAACGAAAAACGGGAACGCGAACTTAGGCGAGACGCGACTTGATGACCTTGCGGTCGGCAGCGGCGATCTCGGTCTCCTGACGGAAGCCACGCTTACGCTTGGTGGACTTCTTGCTCAGGATGTGGCTCTTGAAAGCCTTGGCGCGCATAAGCTTGCCGGTACCAGTCTTGCGGAAACGCTTCTTGGTGCCGCTGTGGGACTTCATCTTAGGCATGAAATACTCCTTAATCGGTTACAGAACACTAGTTACTTGCTATCGCTTGCCGCTTTATCCTCATCGAAGGCGCCCTTAATCGGGGCGAGCAGCATAAGCATGTTACGGCCTTCCATCTTAGGCTTGGACTCGACCGTAGCGTAAGGCTTGAGATCCTCGGCGAGACGCTCGAGAACGTTAAGGCCCTGCTCCGGGTGAGCCATCTCACGGCCGCGGAACATGATGGTGATCTTAACGCGTGCGCCCTTCTTGAGGAAACGCAGAACGTGGCCCTTCTTGGTCTCGTAATCGCCAACGTCAATCTTGGGTCGGAACTTCATTTCCTTGACCTCGACCTTGGACTGGTTCTTACGAGCAGCCTTGGCCTTCATGGCCTGCTGGTACTTGAACTTACCGTAGTCCATGACCTTGCAGACCGGCGGCTCCGCGTTGGGAGCGATCTCGACCAGGTCGAGACCCTGATCGTCAGCGACGCGCTGGGCATCGCGGATGGCGAACAGGCCGAGCTGAGAACCATCGACGCCAATCAAACGGCACGAAGATGCAGTGATCTCGTCGTTGATGCGGGTGTCATCAGACTTAGCTATTTTCCCTACCTCCATTCATAAAAAAAATAACCCGGCGCTTCTTTGCAACCAGGTCGTACACATAGACATCCTCAATATGAGGAAGGGAATCTAAGTTGTATGACCAGTCAGCTGCTCATTGGCGCCAAAAGGTGGGAACCCTCAGGTTCCTCTTTAGGGCATTGCGGAAACAACGCCTTGCGAATAATAACACGTACAGCGCGTTATCACATTACGTACACGAAAAAGGGGGCCTTGACCCCCTTGAACGCTCACTTGCATGTATGGTGCCCGAGGCGAGACTCGAAGGGCCTTCGCTTCGCGAAGCCCCGGGCTTCGGGCGCATGGCGCCCTCGCCACGCTCCGCTACAAACAGGCCACAGGCCTGTTTGCTTAACGCTCCGCGCGCTCACGCGAGTTCGGCACGAAAAAGGGGGCCTAAACCCCCTTGAACGCTCACTTGCATGTATGGTGCCCGAGGCGAGACTCGAACTCGCACGTTGTTGCCAACGGTGGATTTTGAGTCCACTGCGTCTGCCAATTCCGCCACTCGGGCACGTAATGCGTGAGTTAGTTTATCACAGCTTTCTGTTGATTAGTCCGAAAATGGAACTTCAAGCATTTCGATGAGTTCGACCGAGCGGAGCATCTCGCGCCGGCGGCACCCGCGTCCGTTAACCGAGGCTTCGCCCATCTGATTGTCGTAGGGGTCCTCGCGCATGCCGTCGAAAGTCGGCTCAAACTCGGCCTGGAACCGATTGTTGGCCACCATACGCCACGGGTCGAGATTGCCAAAGTAGTGACGACGACGCCATTCCTCCCCCATCCTGCGTGCCGATGAACCAAACGATACGTCGGCGTTAAGCCAACCGGTCTGTGGCGTATAGAACTCAGCCCAATCGTGCGGCCCCACCGAATCGGGCGCAGCATACAGGCCGCTCTGCCAACGGGCAGGAACGCCCGCAATGCGACACATGGTGATAAACGTGAGCGCCATAACGCCGCAATCACCGCGGAGCGAATGCGCACAGTCGTCGGCAATAGACCCCAAAAGCAGGTACGGTGGCTGATAGCGATAGTCGACATGCTGTGTCAGGTAATCGTAGATAGCACGGGCACGATCGAGCGAATCCTCGAGCCCGTCAATGACACGCTCCGTCAGCTGCTGCAGATACGGCGTAAACGCAATGTGCGGACGGTCCTCGGAAGTATCCTCGGGCAGCGGCGTGTCCATGCACGGATGAGACGGAAGCGTACCCCCATAGACGTCGCAATAGGCGGCATCGATGTGATAGCGATAGGTCACCGAGAATGAACGCTCAGTCGAAGATGTCCACGAGGCAGTACGAGCCGAGACGTCTTCGGAAGCAACGGTGCTCTCCGGCGTCATGTCGAGAATCTCAACGTGAGACTGCTGGCGACAGACGGCGGCAATGGGAAGCCACGCGCGAACTGTCTCCCCCTCTAAAGCCCCGGGGACAGACACGGACGCCTTAAGCGTAATGACACGAGTCAGCCCGTTTTGCGACTCCATCTCCTTGAGCATTTGGTTGCGCAGTGCAATGCCATCCGTGGGATCGGGACGCATGCCCGGAACCTCTTTGGGATACACGCGAAGCGAATCGAGGAAGTTGTCCAGAACGAACAGCTCACCATCGATAAAACGCCAGTCAATACGCTTGCGATTAATCAGGTCATCAAACTGTTCTTCGGTAAACTCAGGACACTCCTCGCGAATCATCGCAATGGCCCGATCACGCGATACCGAAAAATGAAGCGGCGTCTCGAGCATGCAATACCGCTCCGCACGAACACAAGCAGCCAGCGAAGGCTCGGGGTTCTGCTCCAAAAGGCGATCGCAGGCAGCAACAGCCTGCGTCAAATACCCGGCATCCTTAAGACGAAGAATCTCGGGCGGCAGTCCAACATCGAGATGACGAAAGTCATCACAGCAAACATCAACAGAGCAACCAACAGGACCCTCGTCAATAACCTTCCCATCCGAAGGCAGCACATCAATAACAGCCATAACCACTCCCACACCGAACGACAAACCAAACCCATTGTACCGAGATAAAAACAAAGCCCCAACCAAGGAGCCCCCAAACACCGATAAACGGTAGCTATTAAATTATCTCAGCCCCGTAACCCTGCGGCGGAAAACGAAGGAAGCCCCGTCCCCCGGAGCTGTTTCCTCGGCGCGACTTCTGGCGAAGCCAGGTGAGCGCAGAGGAAACAGTGTAGGGGGACGGGGCTTCCGGCGGGATAAGTTTATCGACGCTTACGCCTTGTTGACGGAGCCAAACTCCTCCATGAGCTCCTTGGTGCGGGCAACGATGTTGTCGCGACCAGGCTTGAGGAGCTTGCGGGGGTCGAAGCCCTTGCCCTGCTGATCCTTGCCAGCCTCGATGTACTCGCGGACGCCCTTGGCGAAGACGAGCTGCAGGTCGGTGTTGACGTTGATCTTGGAGATGCCCAGGGAGATGGCCTTCTTGATCTGATCCTCGGGGATGCCGGTGCCACCGTGCAGGACGAGGGGCAGGTCACCGGTCTGAGCCTTGATCTCGCCCAGACGCTCGAAGGAAAGGCCAGCCCAGTCGGCGGGATACACGCCGTGGATGTTGCCGATGCCGCAGGCGAGGAAGTCGACGCCCAGGTCGGCAATCTGCTTGCACTCAGCGGGGTCAGCGAGCTCGCCGTTAGAGGTCACGCCGTCCTCGGTGCCGCCGATGCCGCCGACCTCGGCCTCGATGGACATGCCCTTGGAGTGGGCAAGCTCAACGAGCTCCTTGGTGCGGTCGAGGTTAAGCTGGAAGGTCTCCTCGTGAGAGCCGTCATACATGATGGACGTGAAGCCGGCCTCGATGCACTTGAAGCAGTCCTCGTAAGAACCGTGATCGAGGTGAAGGGCGACGGGAACGGTAACGCCCGTGGCCTCGACGGCAGCCTTGACCATGTCGGCGCAGACCTTGAAACCGCCCATCCACTTAGCGGCACCAGCGGTGCACTGAAGGATCAGCGGAGACTTGGCCTCCTCGGCGGCCTGGAGAATAGCCAAGGTCCACTCGAGGTTGTTGGTGTTGAAGGCACCGAGAGCGTACTTGCCGGCCTCGGCCTTCTTGAGCATGTCTGCTGCGTTGACGAGCATAAAAGAAACCTCCTGTAAGGTTGCTCCGATAACGCCTGAGATTTTACCACGGCGCACCCGAGCATAAACGTTCGTTTGTTCACGAATATCGTCCAAACAGACTTTTTTGACCGTTTGCCCTACGGAATCGACCCGTTGGGGAAAAATAGCTTGACGTTTGGACGCTTCTCGTGCTTCAAAAGCCGACTATTAAGCTACATCTGCATGAAAGGGTTCTGCATGAGCTCGCGTGCCATGGTGGTCGAATCGCCATGGCCGGTTAGGCAAACGGCATCGGGCGGAAGAAGCCGGGCGAGCTTGGAGAGCGAACGCAGAATCGCTGCCTCGTCGCCACCGGCAAGGTCGGTGCGGCCGTGGCTGCCCGGGAATAGCGTGTCGCCCACAAAGGCAATGTTCCCCTGCTCGGTGGCAGCAAACAAGACGATCCCACCCGGCGTATGCCCTGGCGTCTCGATCACCTGCAGGCAGATATCGCCCACCTCGATAGCATCGCCCTCGGCGAGCAGGCGCGTCGGCTCCCCGGGGTTGGGCGTCTCAATGCCCCACATAGCTCGCTGTTCCTCGATGTTCGCATGCGGCACCGCCACATCCTTAGCACACAGCTCATACTGGCAGCCCTCGCCAACGGTGGTTCGCACGCCGGCAACACCACCAACATGATCGGCATGGCCGTGAGTGCATACGGCGCCAAGCACGCGTACGCCGGGATGCTCGGCTCGAATATGCTCCACCAAACGCTCGCCTTCCCATGCGGGGTCGATAATCACGCACTCATTGTCCGAAATAACAGCATAGCTATTGGTCTGAATGGGACCGTTTACGAGCGTCTCGATCTCGACCGATCCCTTGGGAGTTAAATCCAAGGACACAGCACTCATGTCCCTCTCCTCTCCACTCATGTCCCTCTCCTCTCTATAGAACTCGAGGCATCAAACGATGCCTCGAGTGTAGCGAATATCAATAATGTCACACGTTCGTCGCGACTAAACGCGGCGCTTAAGCTGGGCTCCACCCTCGCCGGGCATCAGGCGGCGCGCGTCGTAGACCGAGTCAACACTGCTGATGGAGGCCAGCAGCGGGTCCAGACCACTCGCGTCTGAGATCTCGACCATAAAGCGCAGGGTTGCAATACCCTCGCGGTTGGTCGACGTGGCGGCCGAAAGGATGTTGCCGCCCGCATCGCCGATGGCGATGGTGACGTCCTTGAGCAGACCCATACGGTCCAGGCACTCGACCACAATCTCGACCTGGAAGAGCGTGTCGGCGGCACCGTCCCACTCCACGTCGATCATGCGCTCGGGATGCTCCATAAGACCCTTGACGTTGGGGCAGTTGGCACGGTGCACCGAGACGCCGCGACCACGTGTGATGAAGCCGACGATATCGTCACCCGTCACGGGATTGCAGCAATGCGCCAGACGCACCAGCAGGCCGCTGTTGCTCTCGCCCTTGACGATGATGCCGTTGCTCGCGCTCTTGCCGCGCTTTTGCGGTTTGCGGTTGGAGCCGCGGGCAGGCTGTTTCACGACCTCGGCGATGGCCTCGGCCTTGGTGAGCTGCTCCTCGGGCTTGGGATCCAAGATCTGCTCGACCTTGTTGCCCACGGCACGCGGGGCGACTTTACCGGCACCGACGGCCGCAAACAGGTCCTCGAGCTGCTTAAAGTTCAGCTGCTCCGCCACGGCATTGAGCGCACGCGTCGAGCGCGGCGTGGAAATGCCATATCCGCGCTTTCGTAGGTCCTTGGCAAGCATATCGCGACCGGCGGCAGCGTCGTCGTCCTTAGTCGCGGCAGCAAAGTAGCGACGGATCTTGGACTTGGCCGAAGGTGTCTTGACGATCTTGAGCCAGTCACGCGACGGCTTTGAGCTCTTGTTGGTCAGGATCTCGACGCGGTCGCCCGTCTTGATCTCGTGCGTGAGCGGCGCCACCGCACCGTTAATCTTGGCGCCCACGCAGTGGTTGCCGACCTCGGTGTGGACAGCGTAGGCAAAGTCGAGCGGGGTGGAGCCGGCACGGAGCGCCATGACCTCGCCCTTGGGCGTAAAGACAAAGATCTCCTGGTCGAACAGGTCGACCTTCAGCGAATGCAGATACTCCTTAGCGTCGGTGATCTCGTCGGAGGCAGCCCAGTCGAGCGAGTGCTTGAGCCAGTTGATCTGGTCGTCCAGGCGTTGCGCATCGTTGGTCTTGGAGGCAGACGATCCGCCCGACTTCTTGTACAGCCAGTGCGCGGCAATGCCATACTCGGCCTGCTCGTGCATCTCGTAGGTTCGAATCTGAATCTCGAGCGGGCGGGCCGTGGGGCCGATAACCGTCGTATGGAGCGACTGGTAGTTATTGACCTTGGGCATGGCGATATAGTCTTTAAAGCGACCGGGCATGGGGTGCCACAGCGTATGCACCGCGCCGAGCGTGGAGTAGCAATCGCGCACCGAATGCGTGATGACGCGCAGCGCCACCAGGTCGTAGATCTCGGAGAACTCCTTGCCCTTGCGCTTCATCTTTTGGTAGATGGACCAATAGTGCTTGGAGCGGCCGTTGATCTGGAAGCCCTCCAGGCCAATGCGGTTGAGCTCGTCGGTGAGCGTCTTGATGGTCTCGGCCAGATAGCGCTCACGGACCTCGCGCGACTCCGCCACCATGCGCGCGATGCGCTGGTAGGCATCGGGCTCCAGGTAGAAGAAGGACAGGTCCTCGAGCTCCCATTTAATGGAGCTCATGCCCAGACGGTCGGCCAGGGGCGCATACACGTCCATGGTCTCTCGGGCCTTAAACAGGCGACGGTCCTCGCGCAGGGCTGCAAGGGTGCGCATGTTGTGCAGACGGTCGGCAAGCTTAACGATGATAACGCGAATGTCTTTGGACATGGCGAGGAACATCTTGCGCAGCGTAAGCGCCTGCTTCTCGTCCATGCTGTCAACTTCGATGTTGGTGAGCTTGGTCACGCCGTCGACGAGCTCGGCCACCGTATCGCCAAACAGGCCGGAAACATCGGCGAGCGAGGTCTCGGTGTCCTCGACGGTATCGTGCAGCAGCGCGGCGCACACCACATCGCAGTCCATCTTGAGGTCGGCCAAAATGATGGCAACCTCGACGGGATGGTTGATGTACATCTCACCCGAGCGGCGCTTTTGGTTGCAGTGCTTCTCGGCGGCAAAGCAGTAGGCCTGCTCCACCTTAGAGAAGTCATCCTCATTCATATATTTGAGGCACAGGCGCTCCAGCTTGTCGTAGCTGTCCGCCATAATCTCGGGCGGCAGCTCATCGGCATGCTTATAGTGCTCCATCTCCGAAAACGGCTGGAGGGTGGAATCATGGGCGGTACGGGCTGCGGCATCCATCGAGGTCCCCTTCCCCTAGGCCCGCGGTACGATCGGGCGGTTAACTTTGGCTAGCATATCAGAAGCGCACGAATCGAGCGCCCAGCTCCGGAAAGCCGAGAACTCCATGCGTGAGCGCAGGCCCTCCAAATATCGAATTGACCTGCTCAATTGCACACGGCCGGGGTTTTCGGCCATCGCAATGCGACGTGTGTCGTCAAACCCCGAAACGCGACAGAAACCAAGCTCTTCGAAGATTCCCAGGCCACTTTCCACCGAGCGCTCATCAACCGGCGTGCGGGCATCGATGGCAAGACACATCTGCGCGATGTCGATATCGCTCGCGCTAAACGAGTCGTCTCCGGTCTTGCCGCGGTTGGAGCGCCACATGGTCTGCAGCGCACGATAGAGCGTGACGAGCTCGTCGCGCTCGGGCGCATAGCAGTCGAGTAGGCGCTCGTTAATGCGGGCGTCGCGCGACGAATAGAGCAGATGGATCACGGCGGGCTGGCCATCGCGACCGGCACGGCCGCTCATCTGGTTGAACTCGATGGCGCCAAACGGCATGTGGTAGAGCACGACATGACGGATATCGGGCAGGTTCACGCCCTCACCAAAGGCAGAGGTCGAAACGATGCAGCTAAGGCTTCCGTCTCGGAACGCCTCCTCCACACGGCGGCGATCGGAGCGCGCAAGCCCCGCGTTATAGAACGCGATGCGGGTCGCGCAATCGGGCACGCGCTTGCGCAGCGTCTTGGCAAGCGCCACGGACTGGTCGCGCGAGTTGACGTAGATGACGGTCTTCTCCCCCGTCGCCACAATGGACACCAGGCGGTTCTCGCGGCTCGCAAGATCGCGATCGTCCTCGAGCTGCAGGTTCTCGCGCACCGTCTCGTCGACCACTGTGCGGGTAATCGGCAGCACGCGGGCGAGCTCGGCCACGACCGGAGTCGTCGCGGTGGCTGTCGCTGCCATAACGACCGGGTCGCCCAGGGCTTTAAGAATCTCGGGCATGTCGAGGTATGCGCTGCGGTCGCCGCCCTTGGCAAGACCGGCATGGTGCGCCTCGTCGATAACGACAAACCCGATGCGGCCCGAACGTGCGAAGCGCTCGCGGTGAATGGACAGAAATTCGGGCGTCGTGAGCACAATACCGATGCGGCCCGAAGCAAGACCGGCAAACACGTCGTCGCGGACCGCCTCGACGGTCTCGCCCGTCAGCACGCCGACGCCAATGCCGAGCGCGGCCATCGTCGACGAGAGGTGATAGGCCTGGTCGGCAACGAGCGCGCGCAGCGGATAGACAAAAATGCTCGCACGCCCGCGAAGGACCGCCTCGCGCGCCGCATGGACATGGAAGATGAGCGACTTGCCGCGGCCCGTTCCCATAACGGCAAGAACACTTTGATGATCGGCCAAGGCGTCGAGCGCCTCGACCTGAGCACGGTGCGGTTGGTTCGACCCGATAAAGCTATGGATGAGCGAACGCGTGAGCTCGGTATAGGAAAGCTGAGCAAGCGTTTCGCGCTTACGCGACTCCAGACGCAGGCCGGAGTCTGCCGGCTGCATGCCACGGCGAAGCTCGCATGCCGGATCGTCAACGTTGGGCGCCGCGGTATCGCGGACTAGGACATCCTTGATCATGAGCTTGGGCTTCACGCGGCCCTGCCAATGCTCGGCCACAGCCTCGAACACCAAGTCGACCGCGCTATCGCAATTGATGAGCTTATCAATCTGCGGCACGCGAAACATGATGGCCGGCACGCTCGCGGCGCCATCGGTCGCCACGAAGCGCATGTGCTCGCCGGTTTTGCCCACCACGGCGCGATCGCACATTGTTACGCCCTCGGACGCCAACAGCGGCACCTTGTTGCCCTGGCCAAACGGCTCAAGACGGGAGATCTGCTCGATGGTCTCGATATTCAGCTCAGAGAGGTCGACGGTGGCGGCAACCTCGTCGGTGTCCTCAAAGTCCTCGGCGGGAAGTTCGGACAGCACGGCAGAAAGGCGGCGACGGAACTCATCGAGCTTAGATGCCTCGATAGTCACGCCTACCGCGCCGGCATGACCGCCACGACGAATCAGCAGGTCGGAGCAGCGCTCGACGGCGTCGAACAGGTTAACCTTGCCCACTGAGCGGCCCGAGCCGCGTGCGATACCGTCCTCGATCGAGAACAGCAGCGCCGGCACGTGATAGCGGTTGGTCAGACGGCTTGCCACGATACCCTTGACGCCCTCGTGCCAGCCCTCGCCGCCCACGACGATCGCACGACCGCCGTCATAGGTCTCCTCGACCTTTGCCATGGCATCGCGCGTGAGCTCCGCCTCGATCTCGCGGCGCTGACGGTTGATCTCCTCGAGCTCGGCCGCCAGCGCGCTTGCCTCGATAGGATCGCGGGCAAGCAGCAAATCGAGCGCCAGCTTGGGATCGGCCATGCGGCCGGCAGCGTTCAGGCGGGGAATGAGCGAAAACGACAGGCCATCGGCCGTAATGCTGGAAAGGTCGGCCTTGGCGAGCGCAGCCAGCGCGATATAGCCGGGACGGGCGGTCACGCGCATCTGCTGGATGCCCTCGGCGACCAGCGCGCGGTTCTCGGGCGTCAGCGGCATCATGTCGGACACGGTACCAAGCGCCGCAACCTCGATCAGCGAACGCCAATACAACGGCTTGCCCAAACGCTCGCCCAGGACCTGCACCAGCTTGAGCGCCACGCCGGCACCGGCAAGCTCGCGCGAGGGGCCCTCGTCCTCGAGCTTGGGGTCAGTCAGGGGCACGCCCTGCGGCACCTGGTCGGAGGGCTCGTGATGGTCCGTAACCACCAAATCAATCCCCAGGCTCTCCAGATAGGAGACCTCTTCCTTGGCGGCAATACCGTTATCGACGGTCACGATCAGCTGGGGGCGAGCGAGCTCGTTAACGCGGTCGAGCGCCGCGCGCGAAAGACCGTAGCCCTCGTCAAAGCGGTGTGGAATAAACGGCGTGGCATCGGCACCAAACGTACGCAGCGCCTCGGTCAACAGGCAGGTCGACGTAATACCGTCAACGTCAAAATCGCCAAAGACCGCGATGTGCTCGTGGTTTCGAATAGCACGCTCGACGCGGTCGGCAACGACCGACATGCCCGGGATAATGAGTGGGTCGGCCCAGTCGCGATCGAGCGAAGGAGTCAAAAACAGCTGGCCTTCTTCGATGGATGTAATGCCGTGCGCAACCATAATGCGCGCCACCAGCCCGGGTATGCCCAGGCCAGCCGAAAGCTCCTTTTCGAGCTCGGGGTTTTGCTGAGCGACCGCCCAGCGATGCGTCGTCTTAAGCGATGACATAGGCGCCCACCCCCGATAGGGGCAGGTCGCCGCGATACCTCTCACGGTTCATAGCGATGAGTCCTCTGTGTATGCCCGCTTCGGCAGGCAGATCTGTTGAACGGATTTATTATACCGTGCAGCGCGGACGCAAATCGCCGCAGTGCGCCGCGGTTTCGGTAAACGATGCCGGTAATACCCTCGAAATAATCGAGCGTTTCTGACGCACGGACGCATGCGAGCGTCTAGCATATCCATTCAAAACGGATTCACGAGCAAAGGGAGTCACAAGAGCATATGAAGCAATGGGTTGGACTGGGCAAGTTTCTCGCGGGGCACATGCAGATCATCGTTCCGATTTGCGTGACGCTCGGCGTGCTCTTTCCCCAGCAGATTGGCGTGCTCAAGCCCATCGTTCCCGCCCTGTTTGCCTTTATGACGTTCCAAGGTGCGCTCAGCAACACCTTTCACCAGGTGGCCGAGGTATTCCGTCGTCCGCTACACCTGATTCTGGCGCTGTTGGTCTCGGCAGTGTTCATCCCCATCGCCGCCTATGCCATGGGATCGTTGTTCTTTGGTTCCAATCCTAACCTCGTTTGCGGCATCGTGCTCGAGTACAGCGTGCCCGTAGCCGTCACCGCTTTTATGTGGATCAGCATGTTCGGCGGCAACGGCCCGCTCGCGCTCACCATCATCCTGACGTCCTCGGTCATCTCACCTGTGACGATTCCGCTCACGCTCAAGCTCCTGCTGGGCGCCACCGTCTCGATCGACGTGCCGAGCATGATGCAGAACATGGCCTTTATGATCGCCATCCCCGCCGTGCTCGGCATCGTGATCAACGAACTTACGCGCGGATGGGGGCACGAGAAGCTTTCCCCCACGCTATCGCCCGCCTGCAAGTTTATGATGATGGGCGTCATCGCGTCCAACTCCACCGCTATGAGCGAGTACGTGCTGCATATGAACGCCGAGCGCCTGGAAGTCGCGCTCTTTATCCTGGTGTTCGCCATCAGCGGCTTTATCATCGGCATTCTGGTCGCACGCGCCCTGCACCTGCCGTATGGCGAGACGACCACCATGTGCTTTACCTGTGGCATGCGCAATATCTCTTCGGGCGCCGTCATCGCCACGCAGTATTTTCCCGGCGAGGTCGTGTTCCCCGTCATGTGCGGCACGCTGTTTCAGCAGGTGCTGGCCTCGATTATCGGACATCTCTTTGAGCGCCTAACCGGCGAGGAGCGCGCCAAACAGCGCAAGCAGGTCAAGGCCGGCCGCGACGCGATGGCACGCTAGGCAGCACACTTTTCGCAGACGCTCGCCTTGCTACGCGAGCGTTTCCAGATGCGCACGCAGGCGCTCAGCATCGATATCGAGCGTCGTCTCGGCATTGACCTGGGCCAAACGATAGCCCACAAAGTAGGGCGAAACCACCCAACGTGGCAGCGCCTTGGCAATGGTCCGGCCGTCCATGTGGTAGAAGAACAAGTTGTACGACTCCGCGCGGCCGCCGTGGTGCTCGTGCAGGATATAGCGCAGGGCCACCTGAATCGCATCGGCAAACAGGTCCGCTTCGGCTTGGTCGCGGGCGTCGTCGCTGGCGGCGATTCCCTGTGGAGCCGAGACATTGACCTCAAAGAATCCCATGATCGGCTCGGTTGATATGTTGACCGAGATTCTCCCCTGCTGCCAGACATTGATGCCTTCGAAATTGGCGGAAGTCAGCGCCGCATAGCCGTCCTCCTGCTCCAAGCCCACAATCTGCATGTGTGGATGGACGAGGCTGCCGCCCGAAAGCGGGCCTTTGTTCTTGTACATAAGGACGCTGCGATACTGTTGGGAGTCAATCATCTGCTGCCAACACCCCAGGGCAAACCGCATCACATGATGCAGCTCACCCGGTTCATAGGTCACCAGGTCAGCGTCGTGATTGGCCGACTCGATCAATACGGTCTGACGGGTGGCCCGCAAGGTCTTGAACTTATTCTCGAGCCAGATGCAGTCACCATCGCGCTCGATGATGTTGGCAAGCCCCTCCGTGTCGCAAAAGGGGCACGCGGTGCCAGGGCGACGATTATCGTCGGGCTTACCGTTCGCCTGCTGAACGTCAAATACCAGCGCCACGGGTTATACCTCCAGCGGCACGATCTTGGTGCCATGGAGCTCGGAGACACCTAGCGCCGCCGTGACCGCGTCGCGATTTGCCGTAGTGATGCCGCCGCCGGGAAGGATGGTCAACCGATCGCCCGCATACTCGATTAAACGAGCCAGGTGATCGAAGTTGTCCTCGATCGGCGTGCCGGCCGCGCCGCCATGCGTCAGGATGCGCGTAACGCCGCAGTCGGCAAGCGTGTCAATCGCATCGAGCTGAGCCTCGGGCGAGAGCTGGTCAAAGGCCATGTGAAAGGTGACGTCAAGGGACTCGCGCTTGCACTCCTCGGTCGCGCAGCCCGTAGCCATAACGAGGGCACCGAGGGTGAGCTCGTCGAGCGCCCAGCCGCCGGCACAGGGCTTGCAGCAGCCAAAGACCAGGCCGTCAACGCCGGCACTCACAGCAAGGCCCAGGTCCATCTCCATCATACGCAGCTCGTCCTGGTTGTAATGAAAGTCGCCACCACGCGGACGAATCATGCACATCACTCGCGCGTCATGCTCGTGAGCGCAGCCGACCGCAGCGCTGATAACGCCAGCCGAGGGCGTAGTACCACCAACGGCAAGGTTGTCGCACAGTTCGATGCGCCCCGCACCGGCCTCGATAGCCGCCGGCACCCGCTCAAAGTTCTCGGCACAAAACTCATACAGCATAGAGAGACCCCCAAAAGGCAACAGATGTTTTCCGACGGGCATTGTCACACATCCCCATGAAGTTGCGGTGGAATAGGGACTGTTTTGGCGTCTGGAGCCTTCATTTAGTCCCTATTTCACCGCAACTTAGAATGATTCCTTGGGAACGGCGCGGCTTGCCGAAAAAAGGTTGCCGATGGTGAATGTTGCGCAACAAGATTTCGAAATCCCGATTAACCATGACAGTATCGACATTCATATTTAGAGGAAAGGATTGCCATGTTTAAGAGCATCCAAAAGAGCGGAAGGATCGCAGTAGTCGCCATCGGCCTGATCACGGCCCTGTCCCCGCTCGCAGTCCCTCCAGCAGCATTAGCCGGCGGCAGCGTACCGACGCCTGAGCTGGAGAAGTCGTATAGCTTTAAGACAAGTAGCTGTTACTCGCATATCAGCGCAAACGACGATAAAAAATACGGCTATCTGTACGATTACGATGATGATTGGAACTTAGAGAGGATTACTCTCATCAATTTCAGTGATGGCAGCTCAAGCCCCATCGCCATCCCGGATAAAAGCCTCTATTCCGCATACCGCACAGGCAGCGATCAACTCTATTGGGAAGACGGCAATAATTTGGTCGTATTCTCGCCAGACAGCCAAAGCCAGACAGTCCATCCCATTAGTTCGGCCAAATATGCCTACACCGGTGCAACCGTCTCTTACGATGGCAATAGAGCAGCCATCGAGCACTATGACCATGAAACTGAGCTTAAAAAAATCGAGATCTATGACCTAGAATCCGACAAGCTGATCCAGACATATCAACCAGATAAAGATGATTCTTGGTTGTACAGTTACTCAAAAGACATGAGCCGCCTATATGCATTACAGGACAATACCGAGGACGGCGTCGTTGCACTTAGGGTTTTCAACTGTGACACAGGGTCAACGGAATTAAAGACCGTCAACGTTAAAAAGGGCGACAGGTCTTCGGACATCGATCACATCACCCCCAGCTCTAACTCGGATGATTTTTATCTTTCGAACGATATCACGTTGATAAAAGCCGACCGCGATGGAAATATGAGCGTTCTTTTCAACGATGACGACCACTCACCCGATTGGCTTTATTCATACCCTTCGGCGGAGTTTTATGCCCTCCATACAAAGAAGGAATCGAATGATCTTTTTGATGAGGATGACGGTGATTATTATCTCAATGAAAAGGATGCGAATCTTAGTGTTTACGATTTAAAAAGCGACGAGATTATCAGCTCGACCGCCTTTCCCTTCGGCGATGGAGATCTCGACGGCATCTCGCATGATGGCGGCATCTTGCTTGGGACGTACTCAGACGATGACAAGTCTTCGGCATGTCTAGTCGATGCAAAAACCGGGGCAAAGAGCGAGTTTGACTCTCATTGGCGCAGTCTTTCGTTCATAAACTTCGATCGCGAGATTTTAGCAACTTATTTCGACGACGATGACCCCACCACGCTTCATGTGAACATCTACAAGTCGAACATTCCCCATTCGCTGCCTGAGGATGTTCTCTACTTTGTCCAGACTCACCTGCCGTTTGTTATTGGCGGTGGCGTGGCGATCGTCCTCATCATTGGCGGTGTGACCATTGTTCTTTGCGTCCGCAAGAAGCGCGCGAAAGCTGCGAACGGCATGGCGACCGCGACGCCGAAGCCCCAGTGCAAGCAGCGCCGTCGCGAAAAGCGCGCCCAGCAGAACGTCGCGACGCCCACGGCACCGGCAATGCCAGCAAACCCGACCGAGCCCGCCCGCTTCTGTCGTCACTGCGGAACCCCGCTCGTACCCGAAGCCCAGTTCTGCCCCACATGCGGACAAAAGGTAGACTAGCGAACAAAACCCAATAGCCCCAACCACCAAGGCCCCGTTCCGGCACATTCCGGAATGGGGCCCATTTTGAAGCAAGGGGGTAGCGACCTAGTCGTTGGGGACGTTCTTAAACGACCAGTCATTCAAGAACGTCCCCAATGACTATCCCAAGTGCCAGAACCAAAGCAACGCCGCAGGCAGAGGACGGACAGCGAGCAGGCACCAGAGCGAACAAATTGGCATGAAAAGAGGACGGCATAGACCTTCTGGTCATGCCGTCCTCTTTGAATGACAAGTTGTCGCTCTGGTACCCGCGCAGCGTCGACTGGTCCGCCGTTCGGAAGAACGGCGGAACCTCTTAGCCTCCGAGGTAAGCCTTACGCACGTTATCGTCGTGCAGGAGCTCTTGGCCGGTGCCGGTCATGGTGATCTTGCCGGTCTCGAGCACGTAGCCGCGCGTGGCGATCGAGAGTGCCATCTGCGCGTTCTGCTCGACCAGAAGCACCGTGGTGCCGGCCTTGTGCAGGTCCTCGACAATCTGGAAGATCTGCTCAATCAGAATCGGCGCCAGGCCCATGGAAGGCTCGTCGAGCATGAGCAGCTTGGGGTTGCTCATAAGGGCGCGGCCCATAACGAGCATCTGCTGCTCGCCGCCCGAAAGGGTGCCGGCGACCTGGCGACGGCGCTCCTTGAGGCGCGGGAACTGCTCGTAGACGCGCTCAAGGCCCGGAGCAACCGTGGACTTGGGCTGCGTGTAGGCGCCCATCTCCAGGTTCTCCTCGACCGTCATCTGCAAAAAGGCGCGACGGCCCTCGGGGACCTGGGCCAGGCCCTTGCCCACCAACTTGTCGGCAGGCGTATGGGTAATGTCCTCGCCCATAAACTTGATGGAGCCGGTCTTGGAACGCAGCAGGCCCGAGACGGTTTTAAGCGTCGTGGACTTACCGGCGCCGTTGGCGCCGATCAAGGCCACGATCTCGCCCTCGTTGACGTTAAAGGAGATGTCCTTGATGGCGTGGATAGCGCCGTACCAGACGTTGATGTTGTAGACGGAAAGCATCGGCTCTGCCATTTAGTTCTCCCCCTTATCCTGCTTGCCCAGATACGCCTCGATAACGGCGTCGTTGTTCTGGATCTCCTCGGCCGTGCCCTTGGCGATGACCTTACCAAAGTTGAGCACGCAGATGCCCTCGCAGATGTTCATAACGAGCGACATATCATGCTCGATAAGCATGATGGCAATGCCAAAGGTGTCGCGAATCTTGACGATATTCTCCATGAGCTCTGCGGTCTCGGACGGGTTCATGCCGGCGGCAGGCTCGTCGAGCAGCAACAGCTTAGGGTTGGTGGCAAGCGCGCGGACAATCTCCAGACGACGCTGGGCGCCGTAAGGCAGCGAGCCGGCCTGCTCGTTTGCCAGGTGCTCCATATCAAAGATGGACAGCAGCTCCATGGCACGCTCATGGGCGGCCTTCTCGTGCTTCCAGTACGTCGGCAGACGCAGCACGCCCTCAAAACCAGAGTAGCGCTCCTGGTTGTGCAGGCCGACCTTGACGTTGTCCTCCACCGTCATGGTGTTGAACAAGCGAATGTTCTGGAACGTACGGGCAATACCCATACGGTTGACCTGGTAGACGGACTTGCCCGAGGTGTCCTCACCGTCGAGCAGGATGGTGCCGTGCGTGGGCTGGTACACCTTGGTGAGCAGATTGAAGACCGTGGTCTTACCGGCACCGTTGGGGCCGATGAGACCGGCGATCTCGGTCTTGCCGATGGTTAGGCTAAAGTCGTCGACTGCCTTAAGGCCGCCGAATTCAATGCCCAGGTGGATGCACTCGAGCGCCGGACGCTCGCCCAGGTCGCGGTCGGGGACAATGGCGCCAGAAGGATACGGGACCATCTTGCCCTTGTTGAACTCAAACTTACTGGGCATCGGCTGCCACCTCCTTCTTGGGAGCAAAGCGATCCTTAATGCGTGCGAAGAACGCCTTGAGCTGCGGGTTGTTGGTAAAGATCATAACCAGGATCAGCACGATGGCGTAGATGAGCATGCGGTAGTCCGAGAACTGACGGAGCAGCTCGGGAAGCACGGTGAGCAGGGCCGCCGCGATGACAGAGCCGCGCATGTTGCCCAGACCGCCCAGAACCACGAACACCAGGATGAGAATCGACGTGTTGAAGTCGAACTTGGTGGCGGAGAGCTGCGAGAAGTTACCGCCGAAGAGGGCTCCGGCAGCACCGGCGAGGGCAGCGGAGACCACAAAGGCGATCATACGGTACTGGGTGACGGAGATGCCCACAGACTCGGCGGCGATCTTGTTATCGCGCACGGCCATGATGGCGCGACCGGTACGGCTGCGGACCAGGTTGAGCACAATTACGAGCGCGACCATGACCAGGATGGCACCGGCGAGGAAGGTCGAGTACGTCGACACGCCCGAGGCGCCCTGGGCGCCCTTGATGATGGCGGTTCCGTCCTCGAGCAGATGCAGGTCGTCGATCGTAGAGTTACCCGTGATGTTAAAGATCACGTGCAGGCCACGCGAGTCGACGCCCACGATAAGGCAGGTGACGATCTCTTTGATGATCTCGCCAAAGGCCAGCGTCACGATGGCCAGGTAGTCGCCGCTCAGGCGAAGGACCGGAATGCCAATCAAGAAGCCCAGGATGGCGGCGGCGATGGCGCCGACCACGATGCTGATGATGAGGCGCACAGGATCGGAGGGAACGGCGCTCTCGAGGGCGACCGCGGTGACGATACCCGTGTAGGCACCGACACTCATAAAGCCCGCGTGGCCCAGCGACAGGTCACCCGCGATACCGACGACGAGGTTAAGCGAGATGGCCATGACGATGTAGGCCGTAATGGGAACCAGCTGACCGGCAATCATACGCGGAATCATATGATTGGACTGCATAAAGAACACGATGGCGAACGCCACGATGCACATGGCATACGTAACAAAGTCGTGACGCGTCTGCTTGTCTTTAAGAAACTTCATAACGCTCACCTACACCTTCTCGGGGACGTACTTGCCCAAGAGGCCGGCAGGCTTGACGAGCAGGACGATGATCAAAACACCAAAGACGATGGAGTTGGCAAGACTCGTGGAAATGTAGGCCTGCGCCATCGCCTCGATGATGCCGATGAGAATGCCACCGACAAAGGCACCGGGGATGGAGCCGATGCCGCCGAAAACGGCGGCGTCGAAGGCCTTGATGCCAGGCATGGCACCCGTGGTGGGCTGCAGGACCGGCGAGTAGGAGCACAGCAGCACGCCGGCGATGGCGGCAAGGGCAGAGCCGATGGCAAACGTCATCGAGATGGTGCGGTTGACGTTGATGCCCATGAGCTGAGCGGCGGCTTTGTCCTCGGACACGGCGCGCATGGCTTTGCCCATCTTGGTCTTACCTGTAAAGAACATCAGGCCGGCCATGATAACCAGGCAGGCGACGATGGTGACGAGCGATACGGCGCTCACGTTGAACTTGGCCAAGAACTCCGGCACCGGGAAGGTGACGAGCGAAGTGAAGTTCTTGGGCGTGGCGCCCCACAGAAGCTGCGCGGCATTCTGCAGGAAGTAGGACACGCCGATGGCCGTGATCAAAACGGCCAGCGGGCCTGCTTGGCGCAGCGGCTTATAGGCCAGACCCTCAATGAGAACACCGAGAACCGTGCAGACCACGCAAGAGAGAATTACAGATGCCCAGCCCGGGAGGCCGAGATACGACGTGGCGCAGAACGAGACATAGGCACCGACCATGATGACGTCGCCGTGAGCGAAGTTCAGCATCTTGGCGATACCGTAGACCATGGTGTAGCCCAACGCGATGATGGCGTAGACGCTGCCCATGGACAGGCCGTTGACCAGGTATTGGATAAAGACCGTCATGTTCCACATCCCCCTTTCGAATAGGTTTCCAGTTGATGTATGAAACAGGGACGTTACATCGTCCCTAGATACCAAGCAAGCAGGGAAGGCCAAAACCTCCCCTGCTTGGGATCAAAACCGCTCCATGTAAGGCGGTCTATTAGGCCTGTACGTACTTGCCGTCGGTGATAACGTACGCCGTGGGGTCCTTCTGGACCTGGCCCTTATCGTTCCAGGTGAGCTTGCCGGTCAGACCGTCAACGGTAATCTTGAGCATAGCCTTGGGCAGCTTCTCGGCGACCTCGGTCGGGTCGGCGTCAACACCAAGACCGGCCTCCTTGAGGGCCTCGGCCACCGCGTGCACGCCATCGTAGGCGTCGGCGGCAAACTGGTCGGGGGTATCGCCGTACTTATCCTTGTAAGCGTTGACGAAGTCGGCGTTCTTCTCGTCGTCGGCGGAGAACGGGGTCATAAGCAGCAGGCCCTCGGCAAGAGAAGTGTCGAAGCCCTCAACGCCCAGGATGCCGTCCATGCCGTCGCAGCCCATCATCTTGACGTCGTAGCCCATATCCTTGGCGTTCTTGAGCAGGACGGACGCCGGCGTGTAGTAGATTGGCGCAAAGATCATGGTGGCGCCGGCCTGCTTGGCCTTGGTCAGCTGGTTGGTAAAGCTCGTGGCAGAGTCGTCCTTAAAGGTCTCCTCGTCAACAATCTCGAGCTTAGACTCAGCGGCCTGGGCCTTAAAGGAATCTGCGATGCCCGAAGAATAGGCGTCGCCGGAGTTATAGAACAGTACGAACTTCTCGTCCGCATACTTCTGCGCCAGGAACTTGGCAGCGTTGACGCCCTGGTTGGGGTCGGTAAAGCAAACCTGGAAGACGCAATCCTTGCCCTTGGTAACGTCCTCGGAGGACGCGGACGGGGTGATCATGAACGTCTTGGGGTCGTTACCGCACTCTGCGGCAACGGCAACCGACGCACCCGTGGTGGTCGGGCCGACAAGGGCCTGCATGCCCCAGTCGAGCAGGGTATTAAAGGCGTTGACGGCCTTCTCGCCGTCGGCCTGGTCGTCCTCGGCCTTGCTGGCAAGCGGCAGCTCCTTGGTGGAGAAGTCCTTGCAGCCAAGCTCGACGCCCTGGGTAACGGACTTGCCGTAGGACGCGGCGGCACCGGTCAGCGGGCCGATGGTGCCGATCTTAAACGAGGCGTCGCTCGAAGCGGAACCGCTGTCGCCGCCGTTGGAGGAGCAGCCAGCTAGAATGGACATCGCCCCCAGACCTGCTGCGCTCGCGATAACGCTCCTGCGATTCATAACAGGGTTCAATGACTTACCGGTGAGGCTCGACATGCGGCTCTCCTCTCAAATCTCGTCGGGTTTCGGTTACCCGACAGGCCATCCTTCGCCGTGTTCGGCGTTCGCAAAATAGTAGACGCTTTAGTTAAGAAAAGTGGCGATTATTTCAACTTTTCTTTCGGTTTGTCCTATTATCCATATTTCTGCGTATTTTTATCGTTTTATGCAGGTCTGCCACTTTATTGTGTAAAAGTAATGTTTCCATTCTGTTACAAGCGTCCTCGTCCTGAATAAAAGAGCCTCACCGGTTGCGTTTTATACGCTCTTAGGCGGCGATGTACTTGCCGTCCTGAATCACATAGGCCGTAGCGGGCTTCTCGACCTGACCCTCGTCGTTCCAAGTGAGCTCGCCGGTCAGGCCATCGATCTTAATCTTGCGCATGGCCTTGGCAAGGTCGGCGGCAATGTCGGCACCGTCTGCCGTCGTGTCGATGCCGGCCTTGTCGATAGCCTCGGCGATCGCGTGGACACAGTCGTAGGCGTCGGCGGCAAACTGGTTAGGAGTCTCGTCGTACTCCTCCTTGTATGCCTTGACGAAGTCGGCGTTCTTCTCGTCGTCGGCGGAGAACGGCGTCATGAGCAGCACGCCCTCGGCAAGCGAGGTGTCGAAGCCCTCCACAGAGAGCAGGCCGTCCATGCCGTCGGTGCCCATGAGCGTCATGTCGTAGCCCATGTCCTTGGCGTTCTTGAGCAGAACGGACGCCGGCGTGTAATAAATCGGCGCAAAGATGAGCGTGGCGCCGGCCTCCTTGGCCTTGGTCAGCTGGTTGGTAAAGCTCGTGGAAGAGTCGTCCTTAAAGGTCTCGGTGTCGACGATATCGAGCTTGGACTCCTTGGCCTGCTCGGCAAAGGCATCGGCTACGCCCGAGCTGTACGTGTCGCCGGAGTTATAGAACAGGGCGATCTTGGCGTCCGCATACTTCTCGGCCAAGAACTTCGCGGCACTCGTGCCCATGGTGGGGTCGGTGAAGCAGACCTGGAAGACCGTGGTCTTATCCTTGGTGACATCGAGCGACGAGGCGGAAGGCGTGACCATGAGCATGTCATCGGCAATCTCACCCGAGACGGCGACGGCGGCACCAGTGGTGACGGGGCCGACGAGCGCCTGCATGCCCCAGTCGCACAGGGTATTGAAGGCGTTGATGGCCTTCTCGCCGTCGGCGACGTCGTCCTCGGACTTAAGCGAGAGCTTGAGGTCCTTGGTCGAGAAATCCTTGACGGCGAGCTTGGCGCCCTTCTCGACCGAGACACCATAGGTTGCCGCGGCACCGGTCAGAGGGCCGATGACACCGATCTTGAAGGTCTTGCCGTCATCGGCGGTGCCGCCGTCCGAGCCACCCGACGAGCAACCAGCGAGTGCGGCGGTGCTGCCGAGCGCCGCAGCGCCGGCGAGAAAGTTCCTACGGCTGAGCGTGCTGTTGATGTTGAACATGGTGTCCCCCTTTTTCGCTGGCCGCGGTGCGGCCGTCTTGCGGTACAGGGCAAACCTTATGGCGCAAACGTTGACAGTTTGTTACGGAAGTCCGTTTGTAGCGAGCGTGTTTCCAATGTTTCCGCAGCGTTTCGGGGGTGCCGTTTTGCGCGGCTCCTGTTGCCTGGCGAGCACGCGCCCCCGGTTCACGCTAGAATGCACTCAACCTTTAAGCGGTTTATCCATCCATAAGATGCACGAAGGAGTTATCTATGAGCGAACCCCTGCGCACCGTGAACGTCGGTCTGATCGGTCTGGGAACCGTCGGCGGCGGCGTGGCCCGTCTGATCAAGAGCCACCACGATGAGTACCTGGCAGCCTACGGCATCGACCTTAAGCTGACCCGCGCCTGCGCGCTTGCTTGGGAGCAGGCCGAGGCGGCAGGCATTGAGCGCGAGGCCTTTACGAGCGACTGGCACGATGTCGTCACCGACCCCGCCGTCGACATCGTCGTCGAGCTGATTGGTGGCGAGCATCCCGCAACCGAGATCTTCACCACTGCCTTCGAGAACGGCAAGCATGTCGTCTCCGCCAACAAGGCCCTGCTGGGCCGCCATGTCGAGACGCTTGCCGAGAAGGCGCGTGCGTGCGGCGTGCAGATTAAGTGCGAGGCCAGCTGCGGTGGCGGCATCCCCATTGTCAGCACACTCGAGCACGACCTGGTGGGTAACAAGATCCTGACCATCGCCGGCATCCTCAACGGCACCACCAACTACATCCTGTCGCGCATGGACGCCGAGGGCGCCGATTACGCTGACGTGCTCGCCGACGCACAGGCTAAGGGCTATGCCGAGGCCGACCCGTCCGCCGACGTCGACGGCTTCGATGCCGCCAGCAAGACGGCCATCCTCGCCTCCATCGGCTTTGGCACCCGCGTTACCACCGATGATGTGTACCAGCAGGGTATCCGCACCATCGGCGCCGAGGACATCGCCCAGGCCCGCGAGCTCGGCTACACCATCAAACTGCTCGGCATCGCCCGCAACACCGACGCTGGCGTCGACGTTCGCGTGCATCCCACGCTGATCCCCGCAGACCATATGCTCGCCAAGGTCAACGGCGCCATGAACGCCGTCTACGTGGTAGGCGACGCCGTGGGCGAGACCATGTTCTACGGCGCGGGCGCAGGCTCCTTCCCCACCGCGAGCGCCGTCGTGGGCGATATCCTATCGCTCTCCGAGCAGATCAGCCGCGGCGTGGCTCCGCTGCCCGAGATTGAGCCCTATGGCCACAACCTCACCTTTAAGCCCATGGACGAGCTCCAGACCAAGTACTATGTGCGCCTGAAAGTCGCCGACCGCGTGGGCGCCCTGTCCGAGACGGTCGACATCTTTGCCAAGCACAACATCTCGATCTCGCTCATCAACCAGGTCGAGGACGGCAAATCGGGCGTCAGCGATGCCTGCTCGGTCATCTTCCTGACGCACCGCGCGCTCGAGAAGGACGTCCAGGCTGCCGCCGCCGAGCTTGCCAGCGTCGGCTGCGTGGCCGAGGTCGCCAACGTCCTGCGCATCGAGGACGTTGAGGCTTGGACCGAAGGCGTCATGGCGAACTAGCCCAACGCTCGCCTAGCAATACGCGCCTTGAGGGCTCCCGTCCGATGTGGGACGGGAGCCCTTTTGTCACCTGCCCTAAGCACAACGGCAAAGCATATTTGCGCGAGCCGCTCATCGGTAACGCGGGCTACCGTTCACCGATATGCAAACGCGGCCGATTCCGACTACCGCTACGCTGTGCTGTGAATGTCCGCCCGCGATGAGAGGAAGCACCATGTTGCTCGAGGGCAAGAAAGCAATCATCACCGGAGGCACACGCGGTATCGGCTATGCCATCGCCTGCCGTTTTATCGAGGAAGGCGCTGCCGTCACCGTCTTTGGCTCGCGCCAGGAGACTGCCGACACGGCCGTTGAGAAGCTGGCAGCCGCCTATCCCGACGCCAAGGTCTGGGGCCGCTCCTGCGACCTCACCTCGCTCGAAGCCGTGACCGAGGCCTTTACCCAAGCCGCAGCCGATATGGGCGGCTTGGATACAGTCGTCAACAATGCCGGCATCTCCCAGCGCTCGCCCCTTTTGGACTACACGGCCGAGGAGTTCGCAAAGGTCATGGACCTCAACGTCGTCGCCGTCTTTAATGGCCACCAGGCAGCCGCCAAGATCATGACCAAGGCCGGCCATGGCGGCACTATCACCACCACGAGCTCGATGGTCGCCAAGTACGGTCAGCCCTCCGGCGTTGGCTATCCCACGTCCAAGTTTGCCGTCAACGGTATGGTCCAGTCGCTCTCGCGCGAGCTCGCCCCCATGGGCATTCGCGTCAATGCCGTCGCACCCGGCGTGACCAAGACCGATATGGTCGCCAACCTGCCCGAAGAGGTCATCAAGCCCATCATCGCCACCATTCCGCTGGGTCGCATGGGCGAGCCCGAGGATGTCGCCAACGCCTTTGTTTTCCTGGCGAGCGACATGTCCTCCTACGTCACGGGCGCCGTGCTCCCCGTCGACGGAGCCGCCCGCTCCTAAAGGTCGCAAGCCACGATTTCGGACCTCAACGGAGCTCAACGCAAAAGGCGCGCTGCCTGCATCAACCGCAGGCAGCGCGCCTTCTATTATTTGGACGGAACCCGTATCCCGACATTCCTTGCTACTTGCCGTCGTCGTCCTCGGCTTCTTCGCGCGCATAGAGCTCCAGCATGCGACGGCGGTATTCGCGCACAGCGAGCTTGGCGCGCTCCAGGCGGCGGCGCTCACGCGGAGTCAGCTCGGACGGGTCGACCTCGTCTCCATAGGTCTTATCGGCAAGCAGGTGCGCCGCGTCCACGATGCGGGCATCGATGTGGCCGCTCGCTGCCTCGGCGGAAAGACGCTCGGCAATCGTATCGAGCGTAGGCAGGCCCTCGAATACGCGACCATGGCCATGCGAGGTCAGCAGCTCGTGCTCGCGCGCGAGCAAGCTCGCTAGGTCGTGGTGGGCGCGCAAGATGTCGAGCGCATCGGATGGATGCTCGGCAACCTCTGCCACGGCGGCGACCGGTGCGGCATCCACCACGCGGTAGAAGAGCTGCGCGAGCAATGGCATCAAGAACACCGTGATGGCACCGGCGGCAACCATGACCGACGCGATGTCTTGCGACAGCGCGCCCGCGTTGACGGCAACGCTCGTCACGGCAACGATGATCGGCAGCGCCGTAGTGCAGTAGAGCGCCACGGTAATGCGGCCATACGCCGAAACGTCGCGCGTCGCGGGACAAATGCTCATAGAGACAAGGATCGGCACAGCGCGAATGATCAACAACGCCACGATAAAGCCCGCGAGCAAGCCCGGGCGCGACGCCACGGCCGTCAGGTCGATCTTTGCGCCCGACACGGTAAAGAACACCGGAATCAAAAAGCCGTAGGCCAGGCCGTCAAGCTTGGTCTCGAGCGTATGGTTGCCCTCGGGGATGATATAGCGCAGGACAAAGCCGGCGGCAAAAGAACCCAACACGATGTCGAGATCAAAGACAGCCGAGAATGCCACGAGCGTGACCAGGATGAGCACCGTCAGGCGCACGAAGGTCTGCGACGTGGTATCGGCGCGCTCCTCAACAAATGCAAAGAAGCGGCTGCCGACGCGCTTGGAGCGGCTCGGGACCACGGCCAGCAACACGCAAACCACCGCAAACAAGCCAAGGATAACGAGCGTTTGGATGCCAGTGCGGGCAGACAACAGCACCGACATGGCGAGCACGGGACCGAGCTCGCCCCAAGTGCCATACGCGAGAATCGAGTCGCCCACGCGCGTGCCGGTGAGCGAGCGCTCACGCATGATGGGCACAAGCGTACCGAGCGCCGTCGAAGTGAGGGCAAGCGTCACGGCGATACCGTCGAAATGACTGACTGAGAACCACGGGGTAAAGCGCACGGCAAGCCAGGCGATACCAAACGTGACGACCCACGTCGCCAAGCCGTAGCGCCCCTCGACGCCCGTGATGCTCTTGGGGTCGATCTCAAAGCCGGCAAGCAGGAACAAAAAGGCCAGGCCCAGCTCGGACACAAGCGAGACCTCGGCATCCACATGGATGACGCCGAGCATATGAGGTCCCAGCACCGCGCCGAACACGAGCAAAAAGACCGTCTCGGGAACGGGTTTTCCAGGAATCGCCGAGGCGATGAAGGGGCTTGCAAAGGCCACGAGTGCAATGATGGCGAGTGAAACGAATGCCATGTGATGCCTTTCTCTTGTTTGCGCTTCACTGTAGCACCCTCGCCGTCCTCAACGCGCCGCGAGCTGTCGTATCATAGTGAGGTTTACAAACATGTGGCTCAAGGCGACCGCAGGGCAGGCCCCGCAAACCGACCGCTGCCGCATACCGTACCGTACGCCCAACCGATCAGGAAGGCAGGAACCAATGGTCTCTCGTATCTACGTGGAGAAGAAACCCGGGTTCGACGTCGAGGCTCAGCAGCTCAAGGGCGAGCTGACCGAAATTCTCGGCATCAAGGGCATCGAGGCCCTGAGGATTATCAACCGCTACGACGTCGAGGGCATCGACAAGGAGCTTTTCCGGTCCTGCGTGCCGACCGTCTTTAGCGAGCCCCAGGTCGATGTGACCTACGACGAGCTCCCCGCAAGCGATGGCGCCGTCTTTGCCGTCGAATTCCTGCCTGGCCAGTTTGACCAGCGCGCCGACTCCGCCAGCGAGTGCGTGCAGCTCATCAGCCAGGGCGAGCGCCCCGCCGTGCGCTCCGCCAAGGTCTATATGATCTCGGGCGCTCTGGACGAGGCCGCCATTGATGCCATCAAGCACTACGTGGTGAACCCCGTCGAGGCGCGCATCGCCTCGCTCGACCTGCCCGAGACGCTGTACATGGAGACCCCCGAGCCTGCGCCCGTCGAGGTGCTCGACGGTTTCCGCGAGCTCGACGAAGCCGGCCTTGCCGCCTTTATTTCCGAGCGCGGCCTTGCCATGGACGAGGCGGACATCGCCTTCTGCCAGCAGTACTTCCGCGATGAGGATCGCGACCCCACCATCACCGAGATCCGCGTGATCGACACCTACTGGTCCGATCACTGCCGCCACACCACCTTCGGCACCGTCCTGGACGACGTGACGATCGACGACGCCGTGGTGCAGCAGGCCTTCGACCGCTACATGGAGATGCGCCACGAACTCGGTCGCGACACCAAGCCCGTCTGCCTCATGGACATGGGCACCATCGGCGCCAAGTACCTCAAGAAGACCGGCGTCATGACCGATGTCGACGAGTCCGAGGAGATCAACGCCTGCACCGTCAAGGTGAAGGTCGATGTCGACGGCGAGGACCAGGACTGGCTGTTCCTCTTTAAGAACGAGACCCACAACCACCCGACCGAGATCGAGCCCTTCGGCGGTGCCGCCACCTGCGTGGGCGGTGCCATCCGCGACCCGCTGTCGGGCCGCAGCTACGTGTACCAGGCCATGCGTGTCACCGGCGCCGGCGACCCCACCGTCCCCGTGTCCGAGACGCTCGAGGGCAAGCTGCCGCAGCGTAAGCTCGTGACCACTGCTGCCGCCGGCTACTCCAGCTACGGCAACCAGATCGGCCTTGCCACCGGTCAGGTCAACGAACTCTATCACCCCGGCTACGTCGCCAAGCGCATGGAGGTCGGCGCCGTCGTGGGCGCTACCCCGGCAAACCACGTGCGTCGCGAGTGCCCCGCCCCCACCGACAAGATCATCCTGTTGGGCGGCCGCACCGGCCGTGACGGCATCGGCGGTGCCACCGGCTCCTCCAAGACCCAGAACACCGAGTCCATCGAGACATCGGGCGCCGAGGTCCAGAAGGGCAACGCCCCGGTCGAGCGCAAGCTGCAGCGCCTGTTCCGCCGCGGCGACGCCTGCCGTCTGATCAAGCGCTGCAATGACTTTGGCGCCGGCGGCGTCTCGGTCGCCGTAGGCGAGCTTGCCGACGGCCTGTACGTGGACCTGGACACCGTGACCAAGAAGTACGACGGCCTGGACGGAACCGAGCTCGCCATCTCCGAGTCCCAGGAGCGCATGGCCTGCGCCGTCGCCGATGGTGACGTCGATGAGTTCATGGGCTATGCCGCCGAGGAGAACCTGGAGGCGACCGTCATCGCCGAGGTTACCGCCGAGCCGCGCATGCGTATGGCCTGGAACGGCGTCGCCATCGTCGATCTGTCCCGCGAGTTCCTCAACTCCAACGGCGCACCCAAGCACCAGGTCGCCCACGTCTGTGCCCGCAGTGTGTGGCAGCCCAGCTGGGCCGGCACCACGCTTGCCGAGCGCATGACCTCGCTTGTCACCGACCTCAACGTTGCCTCCAACAAAGGCCTTTCCGAGCGCTTCGACTCCACCATCGGTGCCGCGACCGTGCTCATGCCCTTTGGTGGCAAGACGCAGCTCACTCCGAGCTCGGCCATGGTCGCCAAGTTCCCCGTGGACGGCGAGACCACCACGGCGAGTGCGATGGCATGGGGCTTCAACCCCTACCTGATGGAGGCCGACCAGTTTGCGGGCGCCTACCTGTCCGTTGTCGAGTCCATCGCCAAGCTCGTGGCCGCCGGCTTTGAGCACAAGCGCGCCTATCTCTCCTTCCAGGAGTACTTCGAGCGCCTGCGCACCGAGGCAGAGCGCTGGGGCAAGCCCATGGCAGCCGTCCTGGGCGCCCTTATGGCCCAGGTCGACCTGGGCGCCGGCGCCATCGGCGGTAAGGATTCCATGAGCGGCTCGTTTGAGGACGAGGCCGGCGAGCTCAACGTTCCGCCGACTCTGATCAGCTTCGCTGTTGCCGTGGGCAAGGCAGCCCGTGCCGTCTCGCCCGAGTTCAAGGGCCTGACGCATCGCGTCGTGCGCATCGCCCCCGCCACCTATGGCGAGGACTACCGCCCCGACGCCCAGCAGCTGCTCGCCGCGTTTGACGCCGTCGAGGCGCTCACCGCCACCGGTGACGCCCTGGCCGTCTCCACGCCCGGCTACGGCTGCGGCGCCGAGAGCCTCTTTAAGATGTGCGTCGGCAACCAGATCGGTATCGAGCTTGCCGAGGATGTGGACGTGGAGAGCCTCTTCACCCCGCTCTACGGCAGCTTTATCGTCGAGCTCGCCGATGACGCCGAGCTGCCCGAGGTCGCCGACGGCGTTGTCGTCGAGCCCCTGGGCACCACCGTTGAGGGTTACGTCATCGATACCGGCTCCGAGGTCATCGAGCTCTCCGAGCTCCAGGAGGCCTGGGAGAGCGGCATCGAGGGCGTCTTTGCCTACCGCAGCGCCGACGAGACCGCCGAGGTCGAGACCATCGACTTCCGCGCCAAGGACATCCACGTGTACGGCGGCGCCAAGATCGCCCGTCCGCGCGTGGTTATCCCCGTGTTCCCCGGCAACAACTGCGAGTACGATAGCGCCCGTGCCTTCCGCGCCGCCGGCGCCGAGGCCGACACCTTTGTGATTAACAACCTCACGCCCGAGGCCGTCGCCGAGAGCACCCACGAACTTGCCCGCCGCATCCGTGCAAGCCAGATCATCATGATCCCCGGCGGTTTCTCGGGCGGCGACGAGCCCGACGGCTCCGCCAAGTTCATCACGGCGTTCTTCCGCGCCCCCGAGGTCACCGAGGCCGTGCGAGACCTGCTCAAGGCCCGCGATGGTCTGATGCTGGGCATCTGCAACGGCTTCCAGGCCTTGGTCAAGCTCGGTCTGGTGCCCTACGGCGACATCGTCGACGCCACGCCCGACGCGCCCACGCTGACGTTCAACACCATCGGTCGTCACCAGAGCCGTCTGGTGCGCACCCGCATCTCGTCCAACCTGTCCCCGTGGCTGTCGCAGTGCAGCCTGGATGACCCCTACACCGTCGCCATCAGCCACGGCGAGGGCCGCTTTGTCGCCAATGACGAGGTACTCGCCCAGTTGATCGCCAACGGCCAGGTCGCCACGCAGTACGTGGGCGAGGACGGCAAACCCAGCATGGATCTTTCCGTCAACCCCAACGGCTCCGCACTCGCCATCGAGGGCATCACGAGCCCCGACGGCCGTGTCCTGGGCAAGATGGGCCATGCCGAGCGTCGCGGCGACAACCTGTACCGCAACGTACCCGAGCATGTTCCCGGCGATAAGTTCATGCCGATCTTTGAAAGCGGCGTAGCCTACTTCGCTTAATACGTCCCCATCGAGTACAATCCCCTCGGGTAACAACACCCGCCACCGGCACCCCCGGTGGCGGGTTCTTTTTTGCTTTGCGCGTATAGGAGAAGGACACCATGGAAAGCCGCAAGCCGTATCTCGCCACCCTGCCCGGACTCATCCTGGGTTGTCTCGTTTGCTGCGCGCTCTGGGGATCAGCCTTCCCCTGCATCAAAATCGGCTACAGCCTCTTTGGCATCCCGGCGCACGACAGCGCCTCGCAGTTGTTCTTCGCCGGTCTGCGCTTCACCCTTGCCGGCGTGTTGGTCATTATCGGCATGAGCGCAGCCCAGCGCCGACTGCTCGTTCCGCAAGTGCGTGATATCAAGCCCATCTGCATCTTGTCGCTCTTCCAGACCGTCGGTCAGTACTTCTTTTTCTACCTGGGACTCTCGCGTGCCAGCGCCATGTCGAGCTCCATCATCGAGGCCAGCGCCAACTTCTTGGCTATCCTCTTTGCCGCCCTGGCGTTTCGCACCGAAAAACTCAATGCGCCAAAGGTGCTCGGCTGCGTGTTGGGCTTTACCGGCGTTGCGCTCGTCAACCTTTCGGGCGCAGATGGCACCTTTGGCTTTACGCTCGACGGCGAGGGCTTTATCCTGGCCTCCACCGTCGCCGGCGCCCTTTCGACCTGCCTCATCGGCATCTTCTCGCGCGAGCACGACGGCGTCTTGCTTGCCGGCTGGCAGTTTTTAGTTGGAGGTCTGGTCCTCACCGCCATTGGCCTTTTGATGGGCGGCGCGCTCTCCCCCACGGCAATCGTCCCCGCCATCGCGCTCATCATCTACATGGCGCTTATCTCCGCAGTCGCCTACTCGCTGTGGTCACGCCTGCTTGCCGTCAACCCCGTCAGCCGCGTCTCGGTCTTTGGCTTTATGAACCCGGTCTTCGGCGTGCTGCTGAGCGCACTGCTACTTGGCGAGGGTGCTGGCACGAGCCCCGTCACCGTAATCGTGGCCCTGCTGTTGGTCTGCGGCGGCATCATTATCGTCAACAGGCCCAAAAAAGCCTAGCGAGCTCACCTTTTTAGAAAGGGTGTTCGCGCACTTTAGCTTAATGGAGTACGCAGCTCAAGATGATGCAGGACCTGGGCTCGACCGTCATCACCGCAACCTCAAGCTACACCCTGTTGCTGGCCGAGGAGATCACCAAGCGCGGTCTGCGCGACAAGCTCCACCTGACGCGCGGCGTCATCGGCTCGGAACGTTGGGGCGAAAAGATGCGCCAGCGCATCCAAAACGAACTGGGCATCGAGCTCTTCGATATCTACGGGCTCACCGAGATTTACGGGCCGGGCATCGGCATCTCGTACCGCGAGCACGACGGCATGCATATCCGATCCGATTACGTGTACTTCAAGATCGTCGACCTCAAGACCGGCAAGGTCCTTCCCGACGGCGAAGTTGGCGAACTGGTGCTCACCACCCTGCGCAAACAGGGCGCACCGCTTATCCGCTACCGCACACACGACTTGACGCGTATCATTCCCGGCAAATGCGCCTGCGGCCTTGCCCGCCGCGCATCGATACCCTAGTGGGACGCGCCGACGACATGATTAAGAGGTCAAGGGTTGCAATATGTTCCCCGCGCAGATCGAGGAAATCCTTAAATTTGTAGACGGCGCGAGCTCGGGGTACCAAGTAATGATTGAGGCCGTCAATGGTCGCGATGTGCTTGAGCTGTTGTTCGAAAGCGAGCTAACGAGCGCCGAGCGCGATGCATGCGAGCGCGAAGTGGCCGCCGTCTTTAAGGCCAAGATCGGCTGCACGCCCAAGGCGACCGCCGTACCGCTCGGTGAGTTGCCGCGTTCCGAGAAAAAGACGAAGCGTATCTTCGACAGCCGTTACTAGTCCCAACTGCTACCGCAAGGGGCGCTTGACCAATATGTTGGCCAAGCGCCCCTTGCGGTAGCAGTTGGGATTGATCGGCAAGTCGCCGAAAAACACGTGAACGCTGACGCGCACGACGTAGCAGGCGAACGTCGGGGCCGTAAATCAAACGTATCTACAGCTTGGTTCGCGGCCCCGAAGATATGGCTACGCACCTTAACCCTATTGATCGTGGATATTATTCACCATCTATATCGGTCGCGACGGCCTCCTCGATAGCCTCGACACCGGCAACCGACAGGTCCTCCTTACCCTGGCAGAACTTCTTGTCGACCCAACCGGTCAGAATCGGGGCCATGATTGCCGTGATGATAACAGCGGTGGCAATCTGGGCATACGCCGTAGGCGCAAGCTCGGCATAGCGCGGCGCGACCTCAGCAAGGGCAACCGGCGTGGTCATAGCCGTGCCGGCGATGGTGGAACAAGCCGCGGCAGCCTTGCCGTTACCACCGCACAGGCGCTCGAACGCAAAGGTGATGGGACCGACGACAAACAGCGTGACAAGGCCCAGCAAGATGCCGGAAATACCGCCGGTGATAAAGCTCGACAGGCTCATGGACGCACCGAGTTGAAATCCGATGACAGCAATCGCGGGATTGGCACCGGGAACCAGCAGGTTCTTGATGAACGGGAAGAGGTTGCCCAGAACCATACCGATGACAAGCGGCAAAATGGAGCCGATGATGGTACCGACGGGAATGTTGGCAAGACCCGAAACGCCCAGGATGATCATGGTGACGGCAGGGCCGGCCGTAAAGAACAGGATACCCACGGCGCCTTGCTCGGACTCATCGCCGAACTCGCCCATGATGCCCGTATAGAGCGCCATGTTGCAAAACGTAATGCCGCCGATGATGGAGACCGAGCTCAGACCCAAAAAGTTGTCGTTAAAGAAATACGCGACACCCAGGCCCAGCGCGGCTGCCACCACAAGCTTAGGGATCAGCACGACGATGCCGGTCTTAATGGCGCCCGGTGTGGACTTAAAGCTGATGCCGGCACCCACAAACAGCAAAATCGCGGCGACGATGGTGTTGGAACCGCCGCGGCAGGCGGCGGTAAAGAAGCCACCGATCTCGAAGACCTGCGGGCAGAAGGTATTGAGCAAAAGGCCGACAATCATCGGATAGATCATGATGTCGCCCGGGATGCGCGGTACCTTGAATTTCTTTTGCTCGCTGACGGTTGCTTCCTGTGCCATGAAACCCCCATTTCCGCTGACACGGGACAAAAGCCCACGTCATGCTTTGCTACAGTAAAGTTTGACCATGGTACCAGAAGAAGCAGACCAGCTCAGTGAGAAATTCGATTCGTCGACCAGGACGGTAAGCGCGCCCTTTGCTTTTATACAAGACTCAAAACGATATAGAGCACGATACCCGAGACGCAGCACCACAACATCGACTTTGTCTTGATTGCCACCGCCACGACACCGGCAGCCGCAATCCAGGGCATCAAGCCCTGCCACAAGCCGGCGTCGAAAGTGCTAGGGCTTATCAAATCGTTAGCAACCAGTGCCGCGAAGGCGGCGGGCGGAATATAGCCCAAGGCCTCGGTAACGCGGGGCGACAGCGTTCTCCCGCGCAAGGCAAACGCCGGGGCAATGCGGAAAAACGCGATGGCCGCCCACGACGACAGCCATAGGACCAAAAACTCATTAACGGGCATCGCGATCACCCCTTCCTTCGGCGAGAGCATCGCACGCAAGCGCCGCGACAACGCCGACGAGCACGCTTGCCGGCACGGCGATATTCGTCCACCCCAAGAACTTGCATATGGCGACGGACACCGCGGCCAAAACGGCAGCAACGATATTGCCGCGCGACAATCGCTGCGAAAAGAGCAGGCAGATAAAAAGCGAGGTGCAGACAAAGCCCGCAATAGCGGTGGGAACATCGACAACGGCGCCGACGATGGCGCCCGTCGTACACGAAACGCCCCATGTTGCGATGAGGATCGCGTTGAGCACAAAGGACTCGAGCGGACCCCAATCCTCCCCTTTAACCAACTTGGCAAGCGAGATGCCGTATGCCTCCTCGGTGAGCGTCGCGGCAACGGCCAGCGCCTGACGCTTCGAGGCACCCCTCAGATGCGGTGCGATTGATGCCGAATACAGCGCAAACCGCGAGGAGATTGCGGCCACACTTGCGACAATCGATGGCGCCGGTACACCCGCCAGCCACAGATTGCAGACCATAAACTGGCCGCTACCCGTTACAAACGTGCTGCTCAGGACAAAGACCATCCAAGGTTCCATCCCCGTCTGCGCCATAATCATTCCGCACGGCGCGCCTATCGCAACATAGGTAAGCATCACCGGCCAGACGGTTTTAACGATTTTGAGCACCATAGCGTTCCTCGTCCCGACAAGCTTTCCGAATGGCATTCAACGACATGGCAGAATCATCGCCCAGCAGCAACCGAGTTCACCTACAATTGCCACCGGATCGAAAGACGTATCTGTGAGGAAGTCATTATGACAGTTATCGATCGAGACCGGGCATCCGAGGCCTTTAAAACCTACACCGATGCCTATGATGCCACCAACCCGCGCATCGCCCTCAAGATCGAACATACCTATCACGTGGCCGAGACATGCGACGCCGTGGCACGCGAACAGGGCTGGGGGCCAGAGGATATTGGCCTGGCATGGCTTTGCGGCCTGCTACACGATATGGGCCGCTTTGAACAGCTGCGACGCTGGGACACCTTTAAGGACGCCGAGAGCATAAGTCATGCGGCGCTCGGCGTCGAGGTCCTCTTTGGCGAGCATCCCGCCGATGCACCCGCCACGACAAACATCCGTGACTTTATCGAAACCGATGCGCATGACGAGCTCGTCCGCGCAAGCGTTGCCTATCACAGCGATTTCCGTCTACCTGCACAGCTCGACACACGCACGCGGCGCTTCTGCGATATCGTGCGCGATGGCGACAAGATCGACATCATGCGCACCATCGCCGACAGCACCGTCGACACCATCCTCAAGGTTGATGAGGATACATTTCTCGCCAGCCGCTTCTCGGCACCGACGCTGGCTGCCTTTGACGAGCGCCGCTGCATCGCGCGCGATGAGCGCGATGAGCCCGCGGACTACTTGGTAGGGCTCATCTGCTTTATGTTTGAGCTCGTCTATCCGGCAAGCCGTGCGCTGGCGCGCAAGCAGGGAGATATCTACCGCCTGCTCGACGCGCCTTTTGGCATTACGCGGCCCTTTATCGACCCCGCCACGCAGGCAACCTGGAGCCGTCTTAAAGACGAGCTACGCAGCTGGCTGGCAAGCTCCTAGTGCCCCAGTTGGGCCAGCAGCTCCTCAACGACCTCGACGGCGTCACCGACAACCTTGTACTGGGCGGCGCCAAAGATGGGAGCATCCGGGTCCTCATTGATGGCGATAATGCACTCCGCCCCACCGATGCCGGCAAGATGCTGGATGGCACCCGAGACACCAACGCTCACGAGGAGCTTGGGTGAGACCGACACGCCCGTCTGGCCAATCTGGTGGCGATACTCCAGCCAGCCCGCTTCCACGACGGGTCGCGTGCAGCCGAGCTCGGCACCCAGGGCCTCGGCGAGCTTTCGCATCAAGGGTAGGTTTTTCTTGGAGCCAATACCGCGACCCACAACAACTAGACGCTCGGCATCGGCAATCGAAGCCTGCTGGCTCCATTCCTCGGCGGGAATCGAAATCTCGACACGAGCCCTGGCGTCTTCCGCAAGGAATACCTGGGCAATCGTACCTGAGCGGCTATAGTCAAAGTCGGGTGCCTTAAAGATGCCGGGGCGCACCGTTGCCATCTGAGGACGGTGGTTGGGGCAAATGATGGTGGCCATCAAGTTGCCGCCAAACGCCGGGCGCGTCTGCTGCAGCAGGCCCGTCTCCGTATCCATCGAAAGCACTGTGCAGTCGGCCGTAAGGCCCGTCTGCATGCGCACGGCAACGCCAGGCGCCAGCTCGCGGCCAAAGGCGGTCGCACCGTACAGAATGGCTTCGGGCTTGCGCTCGGCTACCAAATCGCAGATGAAGCGAGCATAGACCTCCGCGTCGTTCTGACGCAGGCGCTCGTCACGACAGACCAGAACTTCGTCCGCACCGGCGCAAACTAGATGCTCCAGGTCCCCGAGCGAGCCTTCGGGGCCCATGCCGACCAGCGCCACCAGGCGGCAGCCGCGTGCATCGGCAAGCTCGCGGCCCTTGCCCATGAGCTCGAAGGCCACGGATGCCACGGCATCGTGCTCGTCAGTTTGCACGAAGACCCAAATGTCTTGATATGCGTCAAGGTCTATCGCACCGGTGGCCTCATCGCGCTCGATCGAGATGGCGTTGACAGGACAGGCGTCGACGCACCCGCCGCACAGGATGCAGCCGTCGGTTACGTGGGCACAGCGATTGGGGCGCTCGCCCTCCACCACAATACCGCCCGAGGCGCAAGCGCGAACGCAGCGACCGCAGCCGATACAGGCTTCGCTATCGATAATCAGTCCGCTCATCTATGCCATCTCCTCGATAATCTTGGCGAGTTTTGCCGCCTGCTCGGACGCCGTGCCCTCAACGACCTCACACGTTTGGTCGCGGTCGGGCACAAACGAGCGCACGACCTGCGTCGGCGAACCGGCAAGACCGCAATGCGAGGGATCGGCGTTCACGTCGGCAGCGCCGACCACGCGCACGTACGCTTCCTCGGCCGCGCGAATGCCAGCGATACTCGGCATGCGGAGCTGGCCAATCTCCTTGGCAGTCGTCATCGCGCATGGCATCTCCAGATATACAGTTTCCTCGCCGGCGTCACAGCCGTGGACAAGCGCCAGCGAGCCGCAGGTCGTAAAGCCCGCGCTCTGCACGCAACTCACGTCGGTCACGCAGGGAATCTCAAAGGCTCCGGCAAGCTCGGGACCGATTTGCGCCGTATCGCCGTCAACTGCCATCTTGCCGCAAATGAGCAGGTCAAAGTCCTCGTCGAGCGCCTCGATGCCACATTTGAGGGCATAGGTGGTAGCCAGGGTATCGGCACCCGCAAAGGCGCGATCGGTTAGCAACAGCGCGTCATCGGCGCCGCGGGCGATGCAGTCACGCAGCAGCGATTCGGTCGCGGGGATGCCCATCGACACCACCGTCACGCGCACATCCATACCAAAGCCGATAAAGTCGTCCTTGAGCGACAGCGCGCATTCCAGAGCGCTTGCATCGAAGGGATTAATGACCGCCTGCTTGCCATCACGCACGATGGTATTGGTTTTGGGGTCCATCTTGACCTCGGTGCTTCCCGGCACCGCCTTGACGCACACCACCATATGGAATTCGCTCATCTTCACGCGCCCCCTTTCTGAACGAGTTCATCCAAGAGCTTCTCCGAAAACAAGTTGCCACGGCCGAGCTGTCCAGCAGGGTCGAGCTGGAGCTTGAGCCGAGCCGATTCGACCATGGCCTCGTGGCCGTACATCGTCTCCAAGAAGCCCGCCTTGATCTTGCCGACGCCATGCTCGGCAGAGACGGCACCACCCATGGCCGTGACCTCGGCCGCCCACTGGGCAAACAGCTCGCCGCCGGCGCGATAATCCTGCGCGTCGCGCGGCAGAATATTCACATGCAGATGGTTGTTGCCGATATGTCCCCAGGCAGCAGACTCAAGCCCGCTTTCGGCCAGCGTGCGGCGATAGAGGGCAACGACATCGGCCAGGCGCGCGTTGGGCACAGACATATCCGACCCCAGCTTGGTAATGGTGGGGTCGGTGCGGCGACGCTCGTCAATGAGCATGTTGACGCTCTCGGGGACGGCGTGGCGGAAGAACAGCTGGCACTCGCGATCGACCTCGGTGCGCGCAACCCAGGTCGCGTCGTCGCGGCCACCCGCAAGCTCTAAAACCAACCCCAAGTGGTACAGCTCCTCGGTCGCCTGCGCCTCGTCGTCGCAGTCGAGCTCCACGTAGACACAGACCTTTGCCTCCTTGTCGAGCGCTGGCAGCGAGGCAAACGCGGTCGACTGCTCGCGCTGGCGACGAAGGATATCCAAGGCGCCGGCATCGAAATACTCAATAGCGGCGGCATGGGACAGCACGGGGCGCACGGAATCGGTAAAGGACACCGCCTTGTCCTCGCTATCGAAAAAGCAGCTCACGCCCCACACAACCGCGGGAGCAGGCTGCAGGGCGATCTCGAGCTCGGTGATAACGCCGAGCGTGCCACATGCGCCGATAAAGAGATCAATGACGTCCATATCGTCCGCAACAAAATAGCCCGAAGCATTTTTGGTCTTGGGCATGGTGTAGTCAGGAAGATCGAGCTCAAGCGAACGACCTTCCACCGTCACAAGTGACAGACGACGGCCCTGAGCAAAAACCTCACCGCGGTGAAGCTCAAGCAGGTCGCCGTCCGCCAGCGCCACGTGAAGGCCCGTGATATGCGGACGCATGGGGCCGTAGGCGTAGCTGCGGGCACCTGAGGCATTGCACGCCGCCATACCGCCCAGGCAGGCAGATGCCTCGGTGGGATCGGTGGGAAAGAACTGCTCAGGAGCTGCCTGGAACTCCTCATAGGCCTCGAGCGATGCTTGATCCCAGCCGGCGGTCGGCAACGCCTTCTTGCACAGCTGTTTGCGCAGCTCCGAAAGCACAACGCCCGGCTCCACGCGCAGCAGAAAACGGCCCTCGTCATCGCAGCGAAGACCAAGGTAGCGATTCATACGGGAAGTGTTGAGAATATGTCCTCCATGGGGCACAGCGCCGGCAGCGAGGCCCGTTCGGGCACCCTGAACGGTCACCGAAACACGGTCGACATGGAGCTGCCGCAAGATAGCGCGCACCTCATCTTCCGTCATCGGAAACGAGATGCTCGAAGCCTCACCCGATGCGCGGGACTCATCGCGGCCATACTCTTCGAACTCGTCGGTGAAGGGCTTGATGGTTGCAGACACGCGAACTCCCCCTTTAGCTAACTACAGTGTTTGCAGGGAGATGTTACCGCATCGTTTCGTTGACGTGTTCGAGACCGTCTCCATAATTGAGGATTTTTACGTCCGTGCAATTCGGCGAGTGGCTGCTAGATCTCGGCAGGCGATGTTTTTGACACATATCGCTTCGCCGCCAACGATCGCGAAATTGGCACTCGAAAAATGTTGAAGTATTTTTTACCACCTGCTACCTGCGGCGATGCAAATCCGTCAAGCATTTGGTCAGCTTTTGGTCAAGTAGCGGCTGATACGGTCGGCATCGACAGCCAAACCGATAGAAGTTTTGGCCCCAGAAGCAGGGAGGTTCCCATGGCATATTACTGGCCCCAGTACGGCGTCGCCATCGAAGTCGACGACGATCCCCATCTCCTGCCTTTCGAAGAAGAGGCATTCCCCGACACGACGGTCTACCACGTCACTACCGATGTGATCTGCGACCCCGAGTCGTTCTCGGCGCTCGCCCACCACATCGCACGCATCCACGACATCGAGCTCCCTCCCGACTTCGATGAGCTTGTCTACTCGCGACGCCTGATGCTTCATATGCTCTTTGGAGCGGACCCGTCCACGTTCGCACGCGTCTACACCACCAAGGACGCCGCATGAGCGCGAAGAAGTTGCCCCAACTCGCGAGTCAGAGGCATCGCAAGAAACTCATCGCTGTCTGTTTGGCTATCGTCTGTGCCCTCGTCGCCGTAGGCTTGTACGCCTGGCAGTCGCAGCCCGTACCCGAAGCGGGCGCCTCGGTCACAACGGCCGAGGGCAAATCGCGCCAAGAGATCCAAGATGAGCTCGACGCCATCGTCCGCGACAACATGATGACGATCTCGGTCGCGCCGGTCGCCCAGTTGCAGGAAGGCGGCAAGTTGCGCGTCAACGTGCAAAACGTCCAGGACAACAAGTTCCCCCAGCGATTCCGCGTCATTCAAAACGACGAGACCATTTATGAGTCCGGCATCGTCGAAACCGGCAAGACGGTCGAGACGTGTCCCGCCGGCGACATCGAGGAAGGCGAGGCGTATATCGAAATCCAGGCACTCGACACCAAGACCCATGACAACCACGGCAATCCGACGCGCGTCAAGGTCCGGGTTGAGCAAACCGAGAACTAGCTTTTTCGGCCGACGCGGCACCGCATGCAATTCACCAGCATTCGTCCAATCATCGCGGGGACGGCCCGCGGCGAATAGAAAGGAACGACCATGGACATCACCAGGAACATGAACGGAGCCAGAGCGCTCGTCGTGGGCGCAGGGCTCGCGCTCGCGCTCGCAATGGGCGCCGCCCCGACGCCAGCTATGGCAGCCGGGCGCGCTGGAACAACGAAAGTAATGGTCAGGACCGAGATCGACAACGTTGAGTTCAAAGTTCCGACGGTTATTCCCTTCGTCGCCAAGGCCGACGGCACGCTTCAGGGCCCCTCAGAAGACGCGACCACCATCGACAATCATTCGGCCTACGGCATCCATGTCACCAACATGAAGATCGACGCCATGAACACCTGGACCATTGCCGCCGACGCCAAGGCCGGAACCGCGCAGAACTCCATCGACTTTAAGGTCGGCCCCGACGGCGCACTCCAGAACGCCAGCGCCGCAATGCAGGGGACGGGCCTCGATCTTTCCAAGAATGCAGCCTTCGACATGGGCTACCAGGGCATTGCCGGTGGCACGGACAAAATTAAGCTCAAGACAAGCGGAAACGTCGCCCGCGTCACGCGCGACATCTTTCACGTAACCGGCGAAGGCGATCAGGTTGCAACGATCACCTGGACGGTCGAGCCCGGTGCGCACACGGCATAAGGCCGTCGCCCTGGCCGCCGCCGTCAGTATCCTAGCGTTTGGGCCAGCCATGGCCTTTGCCCAGCAAGAACAGGCGCAGGCCGCCACGCAAGTGACGGTCGACCTCTCGGAGCTCGACCGCGGCAACTGCAAGGAACCGTTGGCACAGACAGACGACAGACGATGGCTCTTGGCAGCAGGCGCCACGGCAGCAGGCGCGGGAACCGCCGGCCTCGGTCTGCACATCAAACGCAGCCAGAAACGAAACACGGACAGGCCGCACTAAATTAGCTAAGGAGACCCCATGGCATCGAAGAACCTTTTGCCCGTCGTCGCACTCTGCGGCGCGCTCGCAACCGGAACGCCTGTCGCCGCTTGGGCGACTCCCGTCATGGCAGACTCCTTACCAGCAGCCCTAAGCTCCGCACCAAATCCGTCGAGCGCCATTGCGTGCAAGCGTTTTTCGTTCGCACAGGCCGCAATCTCAACCTCGGGATGCCTCCGTCGTAATACGGACGGCTCGATAGTCGTGGATATCAATCGTTCGAACAAGGCAAACGGCTCCCAGGCGGGGTGCGCCGTCTGCACGTGGCGCTCGATTGTGCTCGATGCAGATGGCGATCCGTGCGATTTGGGGTTGCGCATCGATATCGCTTCGGTCGATGACTCGGCGAACGGAGCGAAGGTCGCCTTCGACGGTGCGTTTTTCGAGAAAGGAGGCGGTATATGTCTGGGCTGCGCCGCCGCGAATGCAGACGATGTGCAGCCCACCCTCTCATTCACGGCATCGCTGCGGCTGACCAAGGCGGGCACCGATGCCATCGCGGCGGGAGAAGCATCCCTGCTGTTCTACGCCGCCAGTACCGAAGACACAGACATTCATTTCGAGAAGCCGGCCGGATCGCTCAGCCTTACGCGCGGGACGGAGGCAGGCCCTATTGCGATCGATACCCACACGCTAGGCAGGCAACGCATTCTTGCCGACCCGGCGCTTCTCGAGATGGAGTGGAACGGATCCGGAGCCGTCGGGATTGTCCCCTCCGCGCTTGACGCCAAGACGCTCCCCTCAAACGACGAACCCATCAACGCAACCATACAAGAAGAGAGCACGGACAAAGAAGCAGGTGCGGGCGACACGCCGTCGCCAACAAACAGCGTCCCAGCTTCTTTCGAAGCACCGAATGAGCCCGCTACCGGTCCAAACGACCCCGAGCTCGCGGACAGTCTGGGGCTTGCTAATCCTCAGGAGATCGATGAAGGTAACTGCTGCGTGCTTGCCGCCCTCGACCACACAGAGGTCATCGATGCTGCAAACATCGAAGTTGCCGACGCCAATCAGCCCGTCCGCAAGTCGGCCATCATCGCATTTCCCGAATCCATCGAAGTCGTCTTTTTGCCATCAGGCGAGGTCGTGGCCCCAACACTGCTCACCTTGTTGGGCGCCAAGAATACTCGAAACGAAATTAAAAAGGTCACGGTTGTCGACCCTGCAACCACCGCCAAACTGCGTCTATACGCCGTTGCCCCAGACGGAGGCAAGACCTTGGAATTCGATGGCGACACACTTCTAGCCTGGCGACGTCTGGACATTATGCAAGACGTCTCGTATCAGATCGAACTCGAAGGGTTTGATCGTGCCCGCGATGCCAATATCATCGCCGCGGCTATTGAATCCCCACAGCGGCTTATGACACTGCGCTTTGACTACTATCCCTATGTCCCGACAACCACCTGAGGCTTAAATGCTGCGCATCATTCCTAATACCACTTATATAACGTATTAGATGAGTCGCGATGTGCCTCGCATTTCGTTCTGCTACGATTGCCACGTTGGCATCAATACAGGAGGGCTCATGCCGGGCTTGGGAACAATCATCAACGTTGCGCTTTTAGTTGCGGGCGGTCTTTTGGGATTAGCGGGCGGCCGCTTCATTACACCGCGCATCCAAGACACGCTCATGAAAGCATCGGGGCTGTGCGTCCTGTTTATCGGCCTGGGCGGCACCATGCAAAAGATGCTCATCATCGATGGAAAGGCGCTAGCGACCACCGGTACCACTATGCTCATCGTCTCATTTGCGCTCGGTTCGCTCATCGGCGAGGCCATCAACTTGGAGGCCGCCATCGAGAACCTTGGCGAATGGCTCAAGCGCAAGACTGGCAGTGAGGGCGATAACGAGTTCACCAACGCTTTCGTCTCGACTTCACTCACCGTGTGCATCGGCGCCATGGCCATTGTGGGATCGATCCAGGACGGCCTGCTCGGCGACTGGTCAACGCTTGCCCTCAAGGGCGCACTGGACTGCATCATCGTCTGCACCATGACGGCCTCGCTTGGCCGCGGCTGTATCTTCTCCGCCCTGCCCGTCGCCGTGTTCCAGGGGACGATCACGTTGTTTGCCGGCGCGTTCTCCCCCATCATGACCACAGCTGCCCTCAACAGCCTTTCGCTCGTAGGCTCCATGCTCATCTTCTGCGTCGGCGTCAACCTTATCCGACCTCAGACCTTCCGCACGGCCAACATGCTCCCCGCCGTCGTCATGGCCGTCATCTACGCCCTCCTGTTCTAAGTCTATCTACATAGCGGCATCTCGAACATCTGTTTGATGCTGTGCTATGATATGAGGTCACCGACACCGTATAGGGAGAGGAGAGGGCGGTGGCCGACCAGGACATCAAGATGCTCATCGAGCGCATTATGGCCGAGGCCCGGACCCATCAGTCCGCCCGCTTCTCAAACGAAATCTACGCAGACGAGCCGATTCTCAAAACCGGCCGACAGATGCAGAATTTCCTCCCCGACCAGTACCGTAAAATGCGCGAGATATCGCGCTGGCAGGATGACCCCAAGGGCGGTGCGGGCCGCTGGCTTTCGGAAGCCGAGCTTTTTTACCGCCAGGGCCTGCTGATGGCCGACTTTGAGGACGACTGTCCCTACAACGGCACCTTTAAGTCGTACTTTCCCACCTACAACGCCATGAGCGACCGGCAACTGCGCGGCTACTTTACCTGGCGTGCCCAAGTGCGCCGCGGAACCGTCGAGGAAACGTCTACGTCCTTTGCCTTTCTGTATCTCTATGAGCTGATCTGCGGCATTGGCGTAGATAATCCACTCGATGGTTTTAACAAGATCAAGGCTTTTTGGGATGTCTATCGCGCCTTCGAGCCCGGCATCGACCGGTTTGCGCGCGTGTGGCTGCAAGATTACGCCGTGTTCCACGGGCTCGACCCCAAGCTGCTTCGCGACTCTAAAACCGTCATGTTCGATAACGCACTTATCGAACTGCGGCGCGCGGCACGAGACCTTGTACCGGCACCGTCCAGCCAGACCCCTAAGCGTCGCAAAACCTCCGAGCCCACGCTCCCCCTTCCGCCCGATGAGGTGCGCGAGGAGCGACTCATGGCCGCCATCAACGCCCTCTCCACGTACAACCTAAGTAGCTCGCGGCTCGACCGCAGCCACCACCGCGATCTGCGCCACGTGGCGTGCGCCGTGTATGTCCGCATGGCGCGCTACTATGACACGCACCGAAAGACCGGCATCGTGGCAAGTTTATTTGGGGAGGAGACGGCCATGCCCTACACCATGTTTGCCTCGGCCGTATTCTTTGCGCCCGAGCGCCACGAGGACTGCGAATACCGTCTGGACCCCATCCATATCTACCGTTGCCAAAACGGTTTTTGGGAATGCATGCGGATTCACGGCAGCAGACAAAAGAGCAGCAAACTTGGCGAGATGATGCGCGCCTGCGACCAACGCCTGCGCCTGGCCCTGGACCCTGCCCATCCCCTTAAGGAAGAAAAGGTCCCCAAATATCTGGCCAAGATTATCGATGACGAGATTGTGGCATGGCTTTCGTGGGACGCCGCACACCAGCCCGTCAAAATCGATATCGATCTGAGCCAGCTGGGGCACATTCGGAGCGCTGCCGCACAAACGCGCGAAGCGCTTTTGATCGACGAGGAACGCGAGGACGGCGCGTCCGCAGAAGCCGAGGCAGCGGACTCAGGGCAACCGGAAGCCGAGCCCGTAGCCGACGCGACGGTCGAGGCGGTCGCGGCGGCCGCAGGGCAGGACGAGTCAGACGAGCCGACCATATCCACCGAACAGTTTGGTGTCGTGGCACCGCTTCTCGCGCCGACGCCCGCGTTCGCAGCTGCTGCGCCCGCTGACGCCACGAACGAACTCGCGCTCGCCGCAGACGCCTATCTCCGCGCGCTGCTCGAGCACAACGCAGTACAGGCGGAATCGGCGGTAGTGCAATCGGAGCAGAGCGAGGACATGCTCGTCGATACCATCAACGAGGCGCTCTTTGACCTGGTGGGCGACACCGTAATTGAATTTAGCGCGGCAGGGCCGCAGATTATCGAGGACTACGAAGCAGACGTGAGAGGATACCTAGACCATGAGTGATACCGCATCCGCAGCACCTCGCGTGCCCAAGCGCGTCGCTGCCGTCATTCTCAACTCGCTCAAGGGCGGCGTCGTCCCGCGCATCGGCCTTCCTTACATCACCGTAGGCCGCGAGGTCGAGATCCGCGCCCTGCTCACCGATCTGAGCCTCATCGCCGACGGTGGGGCGAGCTTCCGCTTCCTGGTCGGTCGCTACGGCGCCGGCAAGAGCTTTTTGCTCCAAACCATCCGAACGCATGCCATGGGCGAGGGATTCGTCGTCGCCGATGCAGACTTATCCCCCGAGCGCCGTCTGCAGGGCGGGCAGGGGCAGGGCCTTGCCACCTACCGCGAGCTCATACGCAATATATCGACCAAGACGCGCCCCGAGGGCGGTGCGCTCAACCTTATTCTTGATCGCTGGGTCGCCTCGTGCGCCGACGTCGACGAGTCGGTCGTCAATGCCCAACTGGCCCCGCTCGAGGAAATGGTCCACGGCTTCGACTTCACCCGCATGCTCCGCCGCTATCGCACGGCCGTATCCGAGGGCGACGAAGAAGCCATGAGCCGCGTGACCAAATGGATCCGCGGCGAATACCGTACCAAGAGCGAGGCTCGCGCCGAGCTGGGCTCTTCGACCATCATCAGCGACGACGACTGGTACGACTACGTTAAGCTCATTGCGCGCTTTTTGGTCTGCAGCGGCTACAAGGGCATGCTGGTACTCATCGACGAGCTCGTGAATCTGTATAAGATTCCCAACGCCATCACGCGACAGTACAACTACGAGAAAATCCTTACGATGTACAACGACACGCTGCAGGGCAAGGCGCAGTACCTGGGCATGATCATGGGCGGCACGCCAACCTCCATCGAAGACCGCCGCCGCGGCGTCTTTTCCTACGAGGCCCTTCGGAGCCGTCTCGCTCAAGGCCGTTTTGCGCGCGATGATCTCAAAGACATGCTCGCGCCCATCATCCGCCTGCAGCCGCTCACCTACGAGGAGCTGCTGGTGCTCATCGAAAAGCTCATGCAGATCCATGCCGGCTACTTTGGCTGGACGCCCACGCTTACCGAGAACGACTTGGTGGACTTCCTCAAAATTGAGTTTGGCCGCGTGGGGGCCGACACGCATCTGACGCCCCGCGAAGTCATCCGCGACTTTATCGAGCTGCTCGATATCCTGTGTCAAAACCCCGATGCTAACGTGGCCGAGTTGCTGCAAAGCGTCGGTGGCGACGCGCTGGCGCCGGCAGCCGCAACAGACGACACCGGCACCGCAAACGACGACCGCAACTTTGCCGAATTCACCATCTAGCCTGCCAAAAGGGACAGGTTTATTTTGGCAGGTTTTATCTGGGCAAACGCCGATGTTGCAAGATATCGAGCCGTTGCCCGTTGCGTTGATCAGCCCGTTGATGAGAGGAGGTCCCGTGAACGCTTTTGACCGCTATGCCCCGTTTATCCAGGATTTCATTTATTCCCACGATTGGGAGAGCCTGCGCTCCATCCAAGTTGCGGCGGCAGATGCCATCTTCAACACGCAAGACAATGTGCTCCTGACGGCGTCCACGGCATCTGGCAAAACTGAGGCAGCCTTCTTTCCCATCCTGACCGAGTTTTGGGAGAACCCGCCCGCGAGCGTGGGCGCCCTCTACATTGGCCCCCTCAAAGCACTCATCAACGACCAGTTCGTTCGCCTCAACGATCTGTGCGAAGAGGCCGGCATCCCCGTCTGGCACTGGCACGGAGATGTCTCGCAGTCGCACAAAGCAAAGCTCATCAAAAAGCCGAGCGGTATCCTACAGATTACGCCCGAATCACTCGAGGCACTCCTGATCCACAAGCACATGGCAATCCCGCGTATGTTCTGCGACCTGCGCTATGTGGTCATCGACGAGGTCCACTCGCTCATGCGTGGTGACCGCGGCGGGCAGACACTCTGCCTTATCGAACGCCTCTCGCGCATGGCGGGCGTTCAGCCCCGCCGCATTGGCCTTTCGGCCACCATCGGGGACCCGGAACGCACGGGTGCCTTCCTGTCGCAGGGGACGGGACGCGACTGCGTCATCCCCCGCTTTGAGGAGCCGCGCCGCGTGTGGCGTATCTCCATGGAGCACTTCTACAACTCGGGTCCCCAGGCGCAGCAGCGGGGATTCACAAGCACAGGTCCGCAGGAAGCTGAGGTGCTCGCTTGCGAGCGCATTGAGGCGGCACCACCCGCGGCACTGCCCGTCAGCACCCAAGACATGCGTCATAGCGGGCAACTCACACAGGAGGAACGGCGCCAACGTCGCGAGCAGGCACGGGGCAAGGCTGCCCACAAGGACCGTCGCACTTCCTCGGCCCCCGAGGGCGAAGTCGACATCCCGCAGGCAACCGAACAGGCGCTGCTCAACCCCACCGACACCGCACCCGACAACGCCGACCCCGGCATGGGCTACATCTTTGAACATACCCGCGGCCGCAAGTGCCTGGTCTTTGCCAACTCGCGCGAGGAGGCAGAGGCCGTATGCTCCATGCTGCGTAGCTACTGCGAGAGCCGGCACGAGCCCGACCGCTTTCTCATCCACCACGGCAATCTTTCGGCATCGCTGCGCGAGACGGCAGAAGAGCTCATGCGCGACGAGGAACAGGCACAGACGACCGTCACCACCTCTACGCTGGAGCTCGGTATCGATATCGGCCGCCTGGAGCGCGCCTTCCAGATTGACGCGCCGTTTACCGTCAGCTCCTTTTTGCAGCGCATGGGGCGCACAGGCCGTCGCGATCTTCCGCCCGAGATGTGGTTTGTCATGCGCGAGGAAGAGCCCGAGCCGCGCACGATGATGCCCGAAACCATTCCCTGGAAGCTCCTGCAGGGTATCGCGCTCGTACAACTCTATCGCGAGGAAAAGTGGGTCGAGCCACCCGAGCTCGATCGTCTCCCCTACAGCCTGCTCTATCACCAGACTATGTCGACCCTCGCCAGCACCGGCGAGCTCACGCCGGCCGAACTTGCCCAGCGCGTGCTCACGCTCAGCTATTTCCACCGTATCTCGGCAGACGATTACCGTGTGCTGCTACGTCACCTCATTAAGATCGACCATATCCAGGTCACCGAAGGTGGCGGGCTCATCGTGGGTCTCGCGGGCGAGCGCATCATCAACAACTTTAAGTTCTACGCCGTGTTCCAGGAAAACGAGGAGTTTACCGTCCGGAGCGAATCGGCCGAGCTGGGCACGATCGTTAATCCGCCCCCGCCCGGTGAGCGCATCGCCATCGCCGGACACTGCTGGATTGTCGAGGAAGTGGACTGGAAGCGCCACACTGTCTTTGCCACGCAGGTCAAGGGCCGGGTGCCGGCCTACTTTGGCGACTGCCCCGGCGACATTAACACGCATGTGCTCGAGCGCATGCGCCAAGCGCTCACTGAGCACGCAGCATATCCGTACCTTATGGGTAACGCACGGGCTCGCTTGGCGCAGGCTCGTCATACCGCCGAGATTTCGGGCGCGGGAACTAAGCCGCTCATCAATCTGGGTGGCGACACCTGGGTGCTCTTCCCCTGGTTGGGCAGCTACGCCTTCCTAGCACTCGAGCGCATGCTTAAAATCAAATGCGCCGCTGAGCTGGGCCTTCGCGGACTCGACCCGTCACGCCCGTACTTTATGCAGTTTAAGATGAAGGCCGACGAGGAGACGTTCTTTGAGGTGCTCGCCGCCGAGGCCGAAAAGGACTTCGATCCCATCGAGCTCGTCTATCCTGGCGAGGTGCCTTACTTTGACCGCTACGACGAGTTTGTTCCCGAAGAGCTCGTGCGCAAGGGCTTTGCCGAAGGCGTGCTCGACATCGAGGGTATGAAGCAGCGCGTTCTCGGCTGGCGCGACCACGCCTAAGACCAGTCTTTTTTGGGACGGGGAGACTTACTTGTCGTGAAGGACGGTGCCGAGGAAGTCGGTATCGAAGGGCACGGCTTCGGCAAAGGCGTAGTCGCCGTCGCTGGCGATGAGCAGGTAGTTCTCCTCGCCGCCGAACTCCGTATCGCCACAAGGCGCCACCCAAGCGCGGTTGAACACCTCAAGTGCCGTGGCAACGCAATCGCGCAGGAACGTCACATCGCTCCCCTCGTTTGCGCTCACGATATTGGCAACGTAGATGCCGCCGGCATTCAGGCTGCCCCGCACCAGGCGCAGCGCCTCAACGGTCGCCAGCTCGCGCACAGGCTCGGCACCGCCAAAGCAGTCGCTCACAACGACGTCGTAGCGACGATGGCCCACGCTCGTCACACCCAGAAACGAGCGAGCTTCAGCGGTAATCACCCGCAGGCGATCGCCCACCGTGTGCTCCAGTTCATCCAGATAGAACCAACGGCGCGCCAAGCGCGTTATCTCTCCGTCATACTCGATGACGTCCATACGCAAGCCCTCATGCGACAACAGTGCAAACTTGGGATAGGAAAACCCACCGCCGCCGAGCATAAGCATGCGGTCGATGCCGTGACCATAAGCGTCGCGCATTGCATCCTCGGCCTCAAACACATCGTCAAATGCACGATAGTACGCAAAGGCCGGCTCCGCCCAACGCTCGCCAACATAGCTCGCGCTTTGGTAAACGCCGCCCTGCACGAGCACACGGACCTCGTCACCGCCCTCATTGTGCATGCGCTTCACCCGCGCCAGCCCGTTGCGGGTACGTACGACCTGCAAACAGGCAGCGCGAACAGCGACGGCGGCCGCACCAAGCGCCGCGGCTCCCAGGGCAACGCCGGCAACGACGCCGGCAGAAACACTTGGCTTGTTCATCTAGAGCTCCTTCTGCAGATAGAGTCCATGGTCATAAAACCCAAGATGGCGATAGTACTCGCGCGTACCAATCGCGCTGATCACGTTGATGTGCGTATAACCGGCATCCCGAGCTATCTGGCACGCACGCTCCACGAGCAAACGTCCCAATCCATGGTGCTGCGCCGCCTGACCCTGATCGCCCACGCGCGCCGCCATGCCGTACACGTGCACCTCGCGAATCATCGCCTCGTCCGGCGTCGTCGGCAGCTCGTCCACATGCGCGGCAACAAAAGCGCGATCGGGCAGCGACAACCGCAAAAAGCCCGCGATCTTGCCCCGCGGCGTCACCCATTGCAAAAAGTGCTCGTAAGTCACCGGCGTCTCGTACGCCACTTCCTCATCAAGGGTCAACTCGTCCAGGTCGGCACCCGCCGTGCTGATCTCGCGATAGCGAATCTCACACACCGTCGCACCGTCACCCCGAGCAGCCAGGCGGTTCTCAACGAGCTGACGCAGGTTGGGCTTCTTGTTGCCCACCATAATGTCGTCGGAGCTAAAGTCTCGAATCATGCGGCTGATACGGCAGAACGACGGCGTCACCACGATGTCATCGGCCAGCACGTCGAGCAGCTCTTCCTCGGTATAGGGGCGCCACTCGCCACGCTCGTAACAGCCCACCAGACGCGAGCCCTCGATGAGCGCGCACGGGTAGACCTTGACCTCGTCGGGCATAAAGGCGCCCTCGGTCATAAAGCGCTCGTAGTCACGCTTGTCCCCCTCGGGCGTGGCGCCCAGCAAGTTGAGCATAAAGTGCGCGTGGATCTTAAAGCCAAATAGGCGCGCGAGCGAAAACGCTCGCTCGATCTGAGCCACCGTGATACGACGCTCGTTAATGTCGAGCAGATGCTGGTCGAGGCTCTGGATGCCCATCTGAATCTTGGTGCAGCCCAAACGACGGATGAGCGTGAGAGCCTGCGGCGTTACAGCATCGGGACGCGTCTCGATGACGAGCCCCACCACGCGATGCTTCGCCGTCTCGTTGATGCGCTGCTGACGTTCAAGCTCCTCCATCGTGGCGGTCTGCCACTCGGCAACCTCGCCCCACGGCGTACCGGGGCCGTACAGGCGACGCACTGCGCGGTTGTAGCCACCCACGGCGGCATCCACACGCTCCTGCTCGTCGGCAACGCCGCTCGCAAGCTCAACCTCATCGGTCGCAATACCGGCAGCGCGATAGCGTTCGCGTCGCTCCGCCACCACCGGCGGCAGGGCATCGGCGGGAGCGTCATCGAGCAGGCGCCCCGCCTCGGCACGACTGATGCCCGGACGCGCCAGCATGGGGTTGGCCGCCACGCCGGCGACGACATCGTCATTGAGCGCACGGAAGAGCTCCGACATAAACCACGTCTGATAGCCTTGCGGATAGTCGCTCCAGGTACCGCCAAGTACGATGAGCTCTATCTTGTCGGTCGCATGCCCCATCTGCGAAAGCGCGGTCAGACGAGCGCTCACCTGCAGATACGGGTCGAAGCAGTTTTGCTCCGCACGGGCGCACGCCGGCTCGGCGTGCAGATAGCTTTTGGGCATGCGCAGGTCGTTGGGGCAAAACAGGCAATCGCCCGAGCACGGCCAGGGCTTGGTGATGACGGTAATGGTCGCCACGCCCGAAGCCGTGCGGCGCGGCTTCATGCGCAGCACCTGCAGCAGTTGACGCTCTAGGTCCGCGTCGACATTCCACCCAGCCCAGCGAGCCGGCTCCTCACGTTTAACCCGCTGGTAAAACGGCAGCAGCCGGCGCTTGGCCAGGTCACGTTTGTCGGCGCCCTCGCGGCGCGCCTCGGCATGTATCAGTTTGACGAGCGCCTTGTCGTCCACGGTCTCGCCGCGACGCAGGGCCTCGAGTATGTTCAAAATAATCTGTTCCATGCCCCCATTGTAAAGGCAAAGGCGCCGGAGCCCGTCACGGCTCCGGCGCCTCCATCAAAGAGCATTCTCCAGCATCTACGTTTGCGGACTCAGCCCGCCGTCATCATTCCGGATCAAACGACATGTCGCCCGAACCGACCTTAAAACGATACGTGGCAGACTTATCACCGTTGTCGAATTCAAGATTCAATATGGTCTCGCCATCGTAGCCAAGCGGAAGAAAATCGCTCTCGAAGTCACCGCTGCCCACGGTGAGGCTCGCCTTAAAGCCCGTCGAGTTCGGAACCGTCATCTCCACATCGCCCGAGCCCACACTCACGTCCATCGACTTCGCGGGGGCCTGGTAGAGCTCGAACGTCACATCGCCCGAACCGACCTCGGCATTCAGGGTGTCGGTAACAGTGCCCGCGAACTCGATGTCTCCCGAGTCCAACGTCAGGTTGAGGTCATGACACGCAATGTCCGTGACCGCCAGATCGCCCGATCCTACATTCGCCGTAATGCCCACCATGTTATCGGCAACTTCACGCGGCAGTTCGACGGTAACCGTGCGGTCAATGGCGCGCTCGTCATCGCAATCGAACTGGCGAAGCTTGAGCGTAGAACCCTGAACCTCGGCCAGATTTTGGGTTGCCGCATCGAAAGCAGCTACTCCTTTTGCGACGCGGCCACTCTCGATGACACGTACCGGCCCGTCGGAAACGCATTTGACCTCAACCGTACCCGACGTAACATCCAAGTCAAGGGACTGAAATGAATCGGCATCAAAGGTCGCGCTCGAAAGCTGCCGAGACTGAGCGGAGTAATTACCGCCATTCAAAAGATCGTCATTGTCGTCCTCATGGTCCACACCAGACAAGCCGGATGCGATATCGCCGAGACCCCACGGGCCATCGTAGTGAATCAATGTCCGCGAAGTGCCAAAGACGAGTCCGATGATAAGCAAGAAGGCTCCGATGCCAACGATCAGGCGCATCTTCGATTCATGCGAGAGTTTCATCATTCATCACCCTCTTTGACGCTCGGCTCAGCGGTGATCGCGGTAGCCACGTCAGTATCAACCGCAGCGGAAACATCCTGAGCCTTAGCCGCCTCCGGCGCCGGACCAACCTGAATATCCCCGCGCGCCCAATCACCATCGAGCGCACGCGCCACCCAGTGATAGATGGGGATCGTAAAGAAGATCAGCGCGGCAAAGGGGCCGGCACCAAACAGGAACATCAGCAAAAAGAACAGCAGCCAGCACACGGCCCAATACGGGAACGACTGGAACGGGCCCTTCACCGGAGTCACGCTGGTCGCACCGGCACCCGTCACCTGAGCCGTCGCCGCATTAGCTGCCTGCGCGCTCCAGCTTGCCGCTTGCGCCGCCTTGGCGGCGGCATCACTCGCCTGCGTTGCCGCCTCGGTAGCACGTGCCGCCGCCTCATGGGTACGGGCGCGCTCCGCTGCCTCGGCCTCGCGCTGACGGGCGCGGTCCTCGTTCTCAAACTCGATATCGTCCTCGATCTCATCGCTCGGATTGAGGAGCTCGTCCAAACTCACGCCATAGAGTTTGGCAAGCGAGATCAGGTTCTCGGTATCGGGCGAGCTCTCCGCGCGCTCCCATTTACTGACCGCCTGGCGCGACAGCCCCAGCTTTCGCGCCAGCCCTTCTTGGCTAAAACCCTTGCTGCGACGAAGGTCGGCGAGCCGCTGCGCAGTTTCTACATTCATGGTTCCTCCTATGTGATGCCAGCCGTGCCGCCGGACCGTTTTTGTTCTTAAGGCGCCTTGCACAGTTAAAACTCTATCCGCCACCGCCAAAAGCATGCCACCTATTCTAGTGAGATTTTTGACAACCGGCGGTTGCGGGCATATATGAGCTGCGGAAATGTGTCCAAACAAAGCAATGACCCGCAGCTCGGTTGTCCCCGTTGCGGCGTTAACGGTAGTATGGTCGTACTGTTTATTCCGCACCGCCAACGGAGGGAGTTCCGCGCCGTGAACCGCGATTTCGCCTCATCGCTCATCCAGCTCAACAATACGTTCTATCGCGAGCACTCCGCCTCCTTTTCCGATACGCGCCAGGCCCCTTGGCCCGGCTGGGTGCGCACCATGGACATCGCGCTCGGACAGCTCGACGTCGCCACCATCGAGCATCCCGTCCGCATCTTCGATCTTGCCTGCGGCAACATGCGATTCGAGAACTTTGCCGCCGGCGGCGCACTTGCCGCCAAGGGCGTCGATGGCGCAAACCCCTCGGCAGACGCCAGCTGCCCCTTCGAGTTCTATGGCGTCGACTCGTGCCAGGACCTGGCCATCGATGCCCGTGGCCACGCCCTGCGCATTCCCAACCTGCACTTCCAGGAACTCGACGTGCTCGACGCGCTCATGAAGCTCAACCCCGCCGAGACGCCCGACGTGCTTTTCGATGCCCCGCTCGCCGACATCTCGGTCTGCTTTGGCTTTATGCACCACGTGCCGTCGTGCGAGTACCGTGTACGCGTGCTCGACGCCCTGGTGCGTCAGACGCGCCCAGGCGGCATCATCGCCATCAGCTTTTGGGAGTTTATGAACGACGAGCGCATGGCGCGCAAGGCCGTTCGCGCCGAGGCCCGCGCCGAGCTCACCCCGCCGTTTGAGGGTTACGATTCCGCGCAGTTTGAAGCCGGCGACCATCTCATTGGCTGGCAAAACGACCGCCACGCCTACCGCTATTGCCATCACTTTGACGATCAGCAGATCACCGACCTGGTGCGCGGCGTCCGTACGTTCTATAAGAGCGGCGAGGTCCCCGTGCGCGAGCTTGAGCGCTTCCATGCCGACGGTCGCAGCGGCAAGCTCAACCGCTATGTGATCCTCAAGCGCCTGTAGGCATCGACGACTCGCCGCCGAGCCGCACCGCATCTTTCGGGCAAACCATGCCCACCCTTTTTCAACCCATTGACGGAACGTGCAGCTATACGTTCCATACTTATAACCAAGGAGCCTCATGGGAGCCGTCCACGTTCGCACGCCTAAGAACTTTGTACTCGAGGAGCGCCTGGAGCGCTACGCCGATGCGATTGAGACGAACCCCGAGGCCTATGCCGGAGATTGGCGCGAGGCCTGTGCGCCCGCAGGCAGCAAGCCTTTCGAACACCTTCATCTGGATCTTGGTTGTGGCAAGGGAACGTACCTTGTAGAGCGCGCGGCCCGCGAGCCAAACACGTTCTTTATCGGCATGGACCAGGAGCCCATCTGCATCGCCTATGCCGCACAGAAAATCTGCGAGCAGGAGCTGTCCAACGCACTTGTCCTGCCCCGAGGCGCCGCATCGCTGCCGCAGCTGTTTGCCGCAGGCGAGCTCGATGCCATCACCATCAACTTTCCCACGCCGCAGCCCAAGGCCAAGTACGCCAAAAAACGGCTCGTCCATGTCGACCATCTGATGCTCTACCGCCCGCTCTTTGCAGCCGGCGCCACCGTCACGCTGCGCACCGACAGCAAACCGCTGCGCGACTACGCCCTGGGGCAGATTGCCGCGGCCGGCTACGACACGCTTTGGGTAAGCGACGACGTCCGCCGCGACCATCCCGAGCATCCCGAGACCGAATACGAATGCCGCACGCGCGAGATGGGTGCCGTCGTCTATGGCATTTGCGCCACACCCGGCGCGCAGCCCAGCGATGAACAGCTCGCGGCGAGCCGCGCGCAGGAGCAAAGCCTTGCCTGCTACCTGCCCGAAAACCTCGATGAGCTCACCTATGTACCTCTGGGTATGGAAGAGGCCGTCGAGAACTTTAGAAACCGCGCCCGTAAAGGCAAGAAGCGCCTGCCGCAAGAGTCCTAGGGGCTTCTGATGGTCGCGGCGTCGGCAAACAAGCGCAAATTGGCGCCAGCGAACGGCCCTCAAACCTAAGTGAGTAGACTTTTTTGCAATAGCCAGGCACAGCCCGCATAGCGAAACATAAAACCGCAGGTAGAACCCTTGCGCAAAAGTCATGTGCTCGCAATATCGCAAAAAGTCTACTCACTTGGCTAGCGACTACACTAAACGGCTGGGCAGAACGCCCATTTCCTGCATTTTCTTGCCTGCGAACGCATCGATGCGACGCTACGCCATAATAGTTGGCGGACAATCGCGAGAGAAAGCAAACACATGGCACAGACCACGACAGATATCGCCGCCAGCACCGTCTCCGGTGCCGGAGCCGCCAGTTCATTCTCGGGCGGCACGGGAACCGAAGCCGAATTCGGCTCGCTCGGTGCGCTCTCCCCCACCTGGTGGGAGCCCGAGGACGGCAGCGAGCCCGAACCGTGGCTCACGCCCGACCAGGCCTTCGAGCGCTTCTTTGAATGGACGAGCGACCGCGGCATTGAACTGTGGGACCACCAAGAAGAGGCCCTCATGGACCTGGCAGCCGGCGATCACGTCATTTTGGGCACACCGACCGGATCGGGCAAATCGCTCGTCGCACTGGGCATGCTCTTTATGGGCATGGCGCAGGGCAAGCGCTGCTATTACACGGCCCCCATCAAGGCCTTGGTCAGCGAAAAGTTTTTCGACCTGGTGCAGGTGCTCGGCCGCGATAACGTCGGTATGATCACCGGCGACACGCATATCAACACCAAGGCGCCCGTCATCTGCTGCACGGCAGAGATCCTCGCCAACGACGCACTACGCGAGGGCGAAGATGCCGATGTTGGCTGCGTCGCCATGGACGAGTTCCACTACTTTGCCGACCCCGATCGCGGTTGGGCCTGGCAGGTGCCGCTGCTCACCCTGCCTCACACGCAATTCATGCTCATGAGCGCTACGCTTGGCGATGTCACCGCGATCGCCGCTTCGCTCGAGGAGCACACCGGCGCCACCTGCGACCTGGTCGTCGACGCCCCGCGTCCCGTGCCGCTGAGCTACGACTATGTAACGACCTCGCTCGAGGGCACCGTCGAGCTCGCGATGCGCCGCGGCGAGGCTCCGCTCTACATCGTGCACTTTAGCCAGGATGCCGCGCTTGCAACGGCACAGTCACTCGCCAACTTTGGCATTGCCAGCAAGGAACAGCGCGAGGCCATCAAGGAAGCCGCCAAGGGCACGAGTTTCTCGACCGCCTTCGGCAAGATTCTCAAGCGCTTGCTCGGATGCGGCGTCGGCGTGCACCATGCTGGTATGTTGCCGCGCTATCGCCTGCTGGTCGAGCGCTTGGCGCAGCAGGGCCTGCTGCCCGTCATCTGCGGCACCGATACGCTCGGCGTCGGCATCAACGTGCCCATCCACACCGTGGTGCTCACCGCGCTCACCAAGTTCGACGGCTACAAGATGCGTCGCCTGCGCGCCCGCGAGTTCCATCAGATTGCCGGTCGCGCCGGCCGCTCGGGCTTCGATACCGAGGGCATGGTGATTGCCGAGGCCCCGGAGCACGAGATCGAGAACGCCAAGCTCATGGCCAAGGCGGGCGACGACCCCAAAAAACTCCGCAAGATTAAAAAGAAGAAGGCCCCCGAGGGCTTTGTCACCTGGAACAAGCAGACCTTTGAGCGCCTGATCGAGACGCAGCCCGAAACGCTCAAGCCGCGCCTGCGCATCACACACTCCATGGTGATTAGCGTGGTCGAGCAGGGCGGCGATGCCCGAGCCCGCGTACACGACCTCATCGAGACGAGTCTGCAGACCCCTGAGGAAAAGGCAAAGCTCGAGGTTCGTGCCGACGAGATCTTCGCCACGCTCATCGATTCCGGCGTCGTCGTGCGCACCGAAGTGCCGCCCGCACCCGACGCTCCGGCTGACGCCGCGCCGGACATCGACTACGCGCTGACGGTCGATTTACCCGAGGACTTTGCGCTCGACCAGCCGCTCTCGCCGTTTTTGCTTGCCGCGCTGGAGTTGCTCGATCCCGAGAGCGAGACCTATACCATGGACCTCATCTCGATGGTCGAGGCTACGCTCGAGGACCCCAAGCAGGTATTGCGCGCACAGGAGCGCACCGCACGCGATCGCGCCATGGCCGAGATGAAAGCCGACGGTATCGAGTACGAGGAGCGCCTGGAGCGCATTCAGGACGTCACCTACGAAAAGCCGCTCGAGGACTTGCTCGATGCCGCCTTCGACAAGTACTGCCAGGAAGTACCCTGGGCCAACGACTACCAGCTCTCGCCCAAGAGTGTCCTGCGCGACATGCTAGAAAGCGCGAGCGACTTTAAGGGCTATATCCAAAAGCTCGGCATCGCCCGCTCCGAGGGCATTCTGCTGCGCTACCTAGCCGAGGCCTACCGTTCCCTCGATCGCACCGTGCCCATTGAGAAGCGCGATGAGCGCTTGCGTGACATCATTTCGTGGCTCGGCTTTGTGGTGCGCTCGGTCGACTCGAGCCTGGTGGACGAGTGGGAGAACGCCGGCAACCCGGCAGCCCTCGACGCCGCGCCGCCGCAGGGCATCGACGAGGTCATGACGGATCGCCGCGGCTGCACGCTGCTGGTGCGCAACGCGCTCTTCCGCCGCGTGACCCTTGCCGCCCGCGAGCACGTGCGCGACCTGGGCGAGCTCGACGACGACTGGGGCATGAGCGAGATCCGCTGGCAAAAGGCGCTCGATGCCTACCATGAGCAGCATGAGGAGATTCTCACCGACGGAGATGCCCGCAGCAGCGCAATGTTTTCCATCGATGAGTCCGACGAGAAGACTGCACACGTGTGGCACGTGCACCAGATCTTTGCCGACGAGGATGGCGACCACGATTTTGGCATCATGGGCGATGTCGATCTGGACGCCACGCAAGACGGCGGCGAGGTCATCTTCACCCACTACCGCGTCGGCTTTATCGAGGACCTGCTCGAGGACTAGCCGAACAGAATGGGACGAAACGAAGCGGGGCCGCTGGCAACATCGCCAGCGGCCCCGCTTTTGCACTATCCGCTATGCCTTACTCGGCGTCCTCGACCTCATACGAATCCGCCTCGGCTGGCTCATCGTTTATCTCTGTCGCAGCCCCGCGCGCCTCGTCAAACGCTGCCTTCATGGTCTTGTTACCCCACGTGAGCTTGCGAATGGTAAGATCGTCGGCTTTCTTGTTGGCTAGGCGCAGATTGTTCTCGGAGGACAGCAACGCCTCCTTGGTTTTCTGCAGATGGCTAATCGTCTTGTCAATCTCATCGATTGCCGTTTGGAACTTGCGGCTCGCGATCTCGTAGTTGCGACCGAAATCGTTCTTGAACTTCTCCATCTTGGCTTCGAAGTTCGTGACATCGATATTCTGCTGCTTGTACTCCGCCAGCTCCTGCTTATAGCGAAGCGAACCCATGGCGGCATTGCGCAGCAGCGTAATGATGGGAATGAAGAACTGCGGGCGGATCACATACATCTTCTCGAAGCGATAGCTCACGTCCACGATTCCCGCGTTGTAAAGCTCGCTCTCGGGCTCGAGCAGCGTGCAGAGCACCGCGTACTCACAGCCTTTCTGGCGACGATCGTGGTCGAGTTTCTTAAAGAAATCCTCGTTTTTATGCTTGGTCGTGGTCTCGTCGTTCTCGTTTTTCATCTCGAACATAATCGAAATGACCTCGTTGCCGCTCGCGTCGCACTCGCGGAAGATAAAGTCGCCCTTGGTACCCTCGGACGCATCGTTATCCTTCTCGAAGTACGCGTTGGGAAATGCCGTCATGCGCAGACGGTTAAACTCGGTCTCGCAGTGCTGCTCGAGCGACTCGCCCACCATCTTGGTGGACAGGCGAACCTTCATGTCCTTAAGGCGCTCGATCTCTTCATCCTTGTAGCGAATCAGGTCATCGCTCGCGCGCTTGGCCTGCGCAAGCTCGAGCTCATGTGCCGCCTTGGCCTGCTCTTCGCGCGAATCGCGCACCGCCAGCTCGCTCGTCAGTTTGGCACGCGCCTCATCGCGCTCTCGCTCCGCCGCGGCAACCGCCTCAGACAGGTTCATTTTTGCCATCAGCTCCTGCTCGCGCAGCTGCGCGCGCAGACCCTCGGCCTCCTGCTCAGACTGAGCCTTTGCGGCAGAAAACTTCTCCTGCACCTTCGCTTGATAGTCAGCAAGCGTGCGCTCGGCCTCGTTGTGAGCGGCATCGAGCTCACGCTGCGACTCGGCCGCGGCAGCGGCAAGCGCCATCTCCCGTGCCTTGTCCGCCGCGGCAAGCCTGGCCTGCAGCTCGGCAATCTGGGCATCACGTGCGGCTAAATCGTTTTGAGCAGCATTGCGCGCCGAAGCCTCGGCAAGCTTGGCTTCATCATCCTTGCGCCCCAGCTGCGCACGCAAGTTGTCGATTTCGCGCTGGAGCTCGGCGTTCTCCTTCTGAGCGTCGGCACGGGCCTCAACCGCCGCGCGCTGGCTTGCACTCTCGCGCTCTGCGGCAGCGCCCTCGAGCTTGGCACGCAATTCGGCAAGCTCGGCATCACGCTTGGCAACCTCTTGTGCCAGCTCCTGAGCCGCGGCGTTTTTCTGCTCGGCAAGTTGAGCGCTACGCTGAGACTCCACCTCCTGCAGGGCGGCCGTCGAACGAGAGCGCTCAAGCTCCAACGCCTGCTCCCCCTCACGCTGGACGGCCTTTACACGCTCATCAAGATCGCGCGAGAACTCGGCATCGCGCACCTGCTTGACGATATCCGCATAACCGGACGCATCGACCTTAAAAACTTCGCCGCAATGCGGGCACTTGATCTCGTTCATAGCAGCTCCTCGATGGACGCAAATTTCAACCTTCTACACTCTACCGCGCCACGCGGACAAAAAAGGCGCCGCAGCCATAATGGCAACGGCGCCAGATCCACCGCGAGGGTGCCTATCCCCTTTGTGGTGGCTTGGGTCCTTACAGGTCGCGGTAGTCGATCAGGCGAAGATCAGGTTGAGACTCAAGCCAAGCGCGAAGCTCGGGGTCGATCAGCGCATCGACTTCCTTGGTGCGATCGGTCGTAAGCGAGCTGTTCTCCAAGATAAAACGATCGAGATAGCCCGGATGGCACACAAAGACGACCGTCTCGCCGTCCGCCATCTCGCGAACCGTCCGCATAATCGAGTCCTTGGGTTCGTAGCCCGGCTCCATCGAGTGCATCACCATGCGCAGGTCGGTGGCACCGCATCGCACAACCGCCATGGGGTCGAAGCTCGCCTTCTGTTCCTTAAGGCCCAGTTCCTGAGCAACCGCCGAGATCGCTCGGTTAAGGTTTTTGCTCATGACGGCATGGGCCTCAAAGTAATCGGGTTCGCGGCCCACAATCTCTACAAAGCGGTCATGCTGCGCGCGGATCTCGATGCAGGCCTCATCAAAGTCGATCAGTTCTTCGCCGCGCTTAAAATGCTCGCGGAAGGTACGGCTGCTATGGAACTCGCCGTTGCCGTCGAGCAGACTCGGGATGAGCGCCGGGTCGGCACACGGCTTGCCCAGGCACACGTTGGTATGCTGGCCAATCGCGATATCGGCATCGGCAACGAGCGACCATCCACGCGCCGACTCGGGCATATTGGGCATCAAACCCGCCGAGCGCACCAGGCCTTCATTGACACTCCGAGCGATACCCAGGTCAACGGCATACGAATAGCCGATGTCGTCGGCACGAATCAACAGCTGTTTCACAGCGACTCCAATCTGCAGGAAAGGGCACTTGGAGTTTTACCAAGTGCCCCAAACAATTATTCCACCGGGAAGGAAAGATTAAGCCTTTGCAGCGGCAGCAGCATCTTCCTCGAGCTGCTCCTTGGTGAAACCAAAGAGGTATGCGATGGCAGCAGCGGAGACAAATGCAGCGCCCGAAGCAACGCAACCCCACACAAGGTTGGCAGTTCCGCCAGCAACAAAACCGGTGACACCCAGGATATTGGTCGCGCCCAGAACATACGTGGTCACGTTGGTAAGGGCCGCGATCAGACCTCCGATAGCGCCGCCGACAACCATGGCACCCAGGCAACGAGTGTACTTAAAGCCGCAACCGTAAAGCGCGGGCTCCGTCACGCCGCCGACAATGCCGGAGAGCGAGAAGCCGAGCATGGCGCCCTTCTCGTCAGTCTCCTTAAGACGCAGGAAAGCGCCAAAGGCCATACCCCACGTGGCGAACTGTGCGATACCACCAGCAACCATAACGCAAGAGTCAGAGCCGAGCGTGAGCAGCTGAACAATGCCAAGGGTAAGCAGCACCTGATGCATGCCAGTCATGACCAGGAACTCCCAAAGCGCGGCAATGGCGACGAGGGAGAGAATCGTAACGATGCCGCCGGTATTGCCCAGACCGAACATGAAGTTGCCAATCAGGTTGCCCAGGATAGAGCCGATAGGGGCCAGGGCGCACAGCGAAACGGGAATCATGATGGCAAGGGTGCACACGGGCACAAAGACCGTCGAGAGCATATCGGGGATAACCTTCTTCATGAACTTCTCAACGACCATGAGCACCGGCATGGAAAGCACCATGGGGAGCACGGTAGCAGAATAGTTGTTGAGCTGAGCCGGGAGCACACCGTACACCATCGTGGTCGTGGCGCCCGAATCCGCCGCAGCGTTGACAAGCGTCATAAACTCAGGAGCGATGAGCACGCCACCGAGCATCATACCGAGCGGCTGGCTGCAGCCAAGCTGCTTCGCAGCGGCCCAACCCAGATAAATGGGCAGGAAGTAATAGCCCGCATTGTAAATCCAGTTATAGAAGAAGTTGTAGATATCGGAATCTGCAGCCCAAATGCCCAGCATACCGTCACCGCAAAGCACGGCGATGGTGCGGAACATGGCAGCGCCCATGATGATGGGGATCGTCATGACCATCGTCTTGGACAGATAGTTAAGCGTCTTCTTGCCCGCGCTCTTGAGCGTCGGCGGCTCTTTAGCAGCACCATCGAGGTTCTCGTCGATGGAACCTTCGCCCTTAACGCCCAGCGCAATGGCTGCCTCATAGACTTTCGGCACGTTCTGGCCGATGATGACCTGGTACTGGCCGCCAGACCACTGCGCGCCAAGCACGCCCTTGATCTTCTTTACTTCATCGTCATTGGGGATGGACTGATCCTTAAGATTCAGACGCAGGCGGGTCATGCAGTGCGTCGCGTTCGTCACATTGGAGGCGCCGCCGACGGCAGCAAGCACGTCCTCGGCAATCTTCTTGTTATCGACAGCCATGTCGAATCCCTTCTCTTCCAGCTAAAGGCCCGTGGGACTTCACCGCGCCAAGACACACGATTCCGCTCGCGCCTGCGCAGCGCGCGATGCCCGTTGGCAAGAGATTTCATTGCATGTGATTCCCGGGTGGATCGACATGAAAAAAGCCCCGCGCACAACCGACAGAGACCCAATACGGACCTCGGCAGAATCGGTAGTGCCTCTCGGAGCTGCGCCGTGAGTAACACCCAACACACGGCGAGTATATGCGGTGGACGCGTTCGCTGCGGCTCAGATTACCGACAAACGGTAGCAAACAGGCCGCGAACGGTCGCCGAGACAGATTTGAAGCGCTTAGATGCCCCTACTGGTTATCTGAATTGAAGGAGCAACGCGATTCACATGCATGATGAGGTAGACAAGCTCTTCTTGCGCCAACGCCTCGCCAAAGGTCTCCTGAATCAGCTCGTCGACACGATGGGCGCAGCGCGATGCCGCAGGGTACTGCTCCACGAGCACGTCGTAGAGACCCGAGTTCTCGGTATCGATCGGCTCTTTCTTTGCCACGCGGTCGAGCAGATAGCGCACATGAGTGGCAAAGCGAGTAAAGGCGAACGACGTACGATCGACCGTCACACCGAGTTCTTCCTGAATAATTGCGACCGTCATGTCGAGCAGGCGTTCCTCCTGCCGTTCGGCCAAAACGCGTTTCTCGCTCGGCTTAACCGCCGCATTGATAATAGACATGGCGATACCCGCGGCCTCGCTCTGGGGCATTCGGACGGCAAAGGTTTTCTTAATGCCACGAACGGCCAGCTCGCCCAAGCGATATTCAATGGGGTGCAACTGTTCCAGATCACGCTCGAGTGGCAACGATACCACCATGTGCTCGTGGGCTCGCTTAATGGCAAACTGAATATGGTCGGCCAACGTTATGGGCAGATTAGGACTCAATTCGTACGAGAGCTGCCCGGTTGCGATATCTGCCAGCTGAGCGGAAAACTCCAGCACCTCGGGATCGACCTCGTCAATAAACGCAAGATACTTGGAATCGATGCCGTAAAAGGTGCGGGTAATAACATCAAGATCGACCTCGTGCGGCATGTCGCCAAAACCGATGCCACGGCCCAGCGCGATAAGCTGACGCCCCGCGCCGTCTTCGCAGATGGCAGCGTTGTGATTGATGCGCTGGATAGCCCTCATGGATTCACCGCTCCTATTAAAACGCGCCGCTCGGACCATCCGCGCGGCGCGTTTATTCTACCTATACTTGCAGCTACAGTCCAAAGAAGCCAAGGATCTGATCGCGGCTTACGGGCTTGTAGCCGTTGGCGTCGAGGCCGACGTCATAGCGGAGGATGGGACGATCACGATCGCGATTACGCACGTTGGTGTGGTCTCCCCTACTGTGGATATGTCCATGAAGCATGATCGCGCCACGGGCCTTTCCATTCCAGCTGAGCATGGGGTAGTGGCTCATCACCAGGCGATGTCCCTTGGCATAGCCGGGGGCGATCTCCAGGTAGTCGCGCACGTCTTCCCAAATTTGCGGCGCATCAGGGTCTTCCCAGTCACCATCGTGGTTGCCACGAATAAGCGTCACGTTCTTGCACTCGATACGCTCGCGCAGGCGCACGGCCTCCGCCATGGGCAAGCGATACGTGAAGTCGCCCAAGATGTAGAGTCGATCGTCCGCAGCCACGCACTCGTTAATGGCGTCAATAACCTTGCGGTTCATCTCCTCAACCGAGGTAAACGGTCGATCCATATCGTTCAGGATATTCGTGTCGCCCAGGTGCAGGTCGGCGGTAAACCACATCATCGTCTGTGTCCTCATTTCGCAAGCGTTTAACTGCAACCAAGTATACAGACGCAGTAACGCGACAGTTACCCAAAGAGCCCGCCGAACAAGCCGCGATGGTGCTTGTCTTTCTTTTTCGAAGCGTCGCCCCTGGCACTCTTATCCTTTTGCTTTTTGCGATCCTGCTCCAACTCGTCATCATCGAGTAGCATGTCCCACTCAAACGGATCATCCGTCAAATCGAACAGATCGTCGTCATCAAACATGACACCCTCCATCAACGGCTAGCGGGCGTCAGTCACGTAAAGCCCCACGCGCACTTGGTGCCAGGGGCTGAGCTCGGGCGCGACCTGCTGCACGCGCGCCTCAAATACATCTTCGTGTCCGTAATACATCATCACAGACAGCGGGCCGACCTCGTTTCCCGGGACATAACCGAGCTTGGTTTTGCCGTAGTAGATAGCAACAGCCTCGGGATCATGAGGGTTATCGCGCTCGGCGCAGAGCGTCAGCTTATCGCCCGCTTTAAGATCGCCCAGGACCAAGGCGCCGTCGGCATACTGAAATCCCGCAATATGAAACAACAGAAGAACACGTGAAGGCTCGTACATAGCAGCTCCTCTAACGGCCGGAACATCCGGCGTTTAACCTTATTGAGAAATCTACGAACCCGTGCGGACAAAAATTTGTCCCACCCATACCTTTTTGCTCGTTTGCCGCGGCGCTTGCGCGACAGAGCGCTTGCGGATAAGATAGGGACACGGATGGCACCCGTTGCAGCGGGTCTTGCCAACTCCAATGCACGTTTCTATCGTGAGAAGTGGCCGTCTTCGCTTATGCGGGGGCGGTTATTTCATTCGGCCGATAAACAGGCCGAGTTCGATAGCCGCGATCAACAACGCCAATAACGAAATAACATCGCTAACGTTCATACCAAATCCCTTCTATAGGGAGTTGGCCCATCCGTGCCCCATATCAGTAGTCTAACGCAAATTGCCGGCAATAGGAACACCTGTTCGTATTGCCGGCGCCTTTTTCTAATGCACGAACATGCGCACGAACTTATGCTTCCAGCTTGCGTAGGGCGCGTAGCGGAACGGCACGTCCAGCCATGTCGCCTTGTTCACAATGCTCTTCTTGTGGCTAAACGTATCGAAGCTCTCGCGGCCATGGTACTGCCCCATGCCGCTTGCGCCCATGCCGCCAAAGCCCATATGGCTCGTAGCCAGATGCATGATCGTATCGTTGACGCAGCCACCGCCAAAGGGCACGTAGCGCACAAAGCGCTGCTGCACCGCGCGATCCCGACTAAAGATATACAGGGCCAACGGCGTCGGACGATCCGTGATAAACGTCTCGGCCTCGTCCAGACTCTCAAACGTCAGCACCGGCAAGATGGGACCGAAGATCTCCTCCTGCATCACGGCGTCATCGGGGGTCACGCCGTCCAGGATCGTCGGCTCAATCTTGAGCGAGGCCTCGCGCGCAGCACCTCCCAGCACAACCTTGTCGGGGTCGATCAGCCCACGCACGCGCGCGAAATGCTTGGCGTTGACGATATGGCCGTAGTCCTCGTTGTCGAGCGGGTGCTCGCCAAACATGCGGCGGACCTCTTCCTTGATGAGGCCCAACAGCTCATCGTGCACGCGCGCATCGACCAGCAGATAGTCGGGCGCTACACAGGTCTGGCCCACGTTGAGCCACTTACCAAACGCGATGCGGCGTGCCGCCACCTTCAAGTTTGCGGAGGCATCCACGATGCAGGGGCTCTTGCCGCCCAGCTCAAGTGTCACGGGCGTGAGGTTTTTGCTCGCGCGCTCCATGACGAGCTTGCCGACCGGAACGCTGCCGGTAAAGAAAATCTTATCCCAGCACTCATCGAGCAGTGCCTCGTTCTCGGCACGACCGCCCTCGACGACCGTCACCAGACGCGGATCAAACGCTTCCTCGCAAATCTGCCTGAGCACCGCACTCGAAGCCGGCGCATAGGCGCTCGGCTTGATAACCACGGTGTTGCCCGCGGCAAGGGCACCGGCAAGCGGTTCGAGCGTCAACAGAAACGGATAGTTCCAAGGCGCCATGATCAGCGTCACGCCATAGGGAACCGGCTGCGTCTTGCACACGCTAATGGCGTTGGCAAGGTCACATGGACGCAGGTGTGCACGGCTCCATCGGACCACGTGCGCAATCTGATGGCGAATCTCGGAAAGCGACGTGCCGATCTCGCACATATACGCCTCGTCATGCGACTTGCCCAAATCGGTCTTGAGCGCATGGGCGATATCGTCCTCGTGTGCCCGAACCGCATCGCGCAGGCGCATGAGCGCGCGGCGGCGAGCATCGGCATCAAACGTGGCATGCGTCTTAAAATAGGCGCGCTGGCCGCTAACGATGCGCGCGATTTCCTCGGTGTTCATGGACCCTCCTAGTTCTCGTCCTCAAACATACCACCCGCGACGACCTCGTACATATGCTCGAGCTCCACACGGTCCATCAAAAGCGGGACAGGATACAGCGGATTGGCCTCGGCATCGGCATGGGAGGCCATTTGCGGAATATCGGAGCGGCGAATACCCGAGACGTATTTAGGAATTCCCAAGGCATCGTTCATGCGATCGACCCAATCGATAAAAGCCTCAGCAGCCAAGCCGTCCCGCGCGTTAGCCGGCGCAATACCCGCCATGCGAGCAAGATCGGCAAGCTTGGGAGCGGCAGCTTCGCCATAAGCGCGAAGCATGTGCGGCAGGATAATGGCGTTGGCCAAACCGTGCGGAATGCCGTATCGGCCGCCCAGACTGTGCGCGATGGCATGAACGTATCCGACATAGGAGCGCGTAAATGCGACGCCCGCCTTATACGCTGCCGAAAGCATATTGCGGCGCGCACGCATGTTGTCGCCATACTCATAGGCCTCGAGCAAATTGTCATGGATGAGCTGAACCGCTTGGCGCGCCATCTTACGCGTGTAAGGCGTGGTGCTGCAGCCGATAAACGCCTCGACGGCATGCGTCAGAGCATCCATACCCGTCTGCCCCGTAATGAACGCCGGCAGCCCACGCGTAAACTCGGGGTCGTGCACCGCAAAGCGTGGGATGAGCACAAAGTCATTGATGGGGTACTTATAGTGCGTCTCGTCATCGGTAATTACCGCTGCAAGCGTGACCTCGCTTCCCGTGCCCGCCGTGGTGGGAACGGCGATGAGCAGCGGCAGGCGACGATGGACACGCAGCAGGCCGCGCATCTTGTTGATGGGCTTCTTTGGCTGCGCGATGCGCGCGCCCACGCCCTTGGCGCAGTCCATGGCCGAACCGCCGCCAAAGCCGATAATGGCCTGGCAGACGCTCTCTCGATACAGAGATGCCGCTTCTTCCACGTTTGAGACCGTGGGATTCGCACGTGTTTCGGCATAGACCGCAGCGCTAATTCCCTTGGACGCGAGCGCTGTCTCGAGCGATGCCGTGAGCCCCAGACGGGCAATGCCGGGATCTGTCACGATAAGAACATGCTGTATTGAACGCTTTTGAAGCACTGCGGGCACTTCCTCAGCGTGCTCTAAAATGCGTGGCTCGGTATAGGGCAGTACCGGCAATGCGATGCGAAAAACCGTTTGATACGTTCGGCACCAGGCGCGGCGGGCTAGATGCATAGAGGAAGCTCCTTCATTTGTTGATTGGTCAACATTTGCTCGACCGATTGTACTCATCGGAGGTCGCATATGGCTTGCCAATCGTTAATCAATCAACATCTTCACATGCTTAAATTGTTTTATTAAAAATCATTCCTAATAGGCTTCACATTCGGTCTCATTTATGGATAATAGAACCCGTCAAGACGCACGTCCGGAGAGGGCCCTTATGGGACCGGACGAGCGCACCATCGCCATCGATCGAAAGGATCGAATCATGAAGTTTGTTTGCCCCGTTTGCGGTTATGTGGAAGAGTTCGACGGCGACCAGCTGCCCGAGGATTTCAAGTGCCCCCAGTGCGGCGTTCCCGGTTCTCGTTTCCTGAAGCAGGAGGAGGGCCAGCTCGAGTGGGCTGCCGAGCACGTCGTGGGCGTCGCCAAGATGGAGGGCGTCTCCGAGGACATCGTTGCCGACCTGCGCGCCAACTTTGAGGGCGAGTGCTCCGAGGTCGGTATGTACCTGGCCATGGCTCGCGTCGCTCATCGCGAGGGCTATCCCGAGATCGGCCTGTACTGGGAGAAGGCTGCCTACGAGGAGGCTGAGCATGCCGCCAAGTTCGCTGAGCTCCTGGGCGAGGTCGTGACCGACTCCACCAAGAAGAACCTCGAGATGCGCGTTGAGGCCGAGAATGGCGCCACCGCCGGTAAGACCGATCTTGCCAAGCGTGCCAAGGCCGCTGGCCTCGATGCCATCCACGATACCGTGCACGAGATGGCTCGCGACGAGGCCCGCCACGGCAAGGCTTTCGCCGGCCTGCTCAAGCGCTACTTTGGCTAATCCAGCCGCCTGAGACATAACCTCAAGCCAGACAAGGCCCGGACCTTGCGGTTCGGGCCTTTTTCATGCCTCACGAACTTGTTAACTCCCTGAAATAGGACCACCTTAGGCATCGGCTTCTCGTCAAAAAATAAGTGAGTAGACTTTTTGGAACTTGCCGAGCACACCATCCATATTGCTTTATAAAACCGCAGGTAAATGACTTGTTGCAAAACGGCCTGGTCGCCAAAGTGCCAAAAGTCTACTCACTTAGAACCGCAGCCGTCCACGATCGAGCTGTTTTGCGTCTAACGGGCATCTTTCCGTCAATTACTCCCAATTTTGTCCAGTCAACGAATAGTTCAGACCGAAGTAATGTCTCAGCCCTTTGCTCATCTGAGCTTTTATCACGATATTCAGCATCGAGCATCCTGCATACGGCCTTAACAATCGCGCGGAATCTACCCTCATCGGATATCTGTCTGTGTGTCAGGAGAAGTACATCGTAGCCCATGGCCTGAAGGGCTGTCATGCGGTCAGCGTCACGCAAGCCATCCCCTGCGCGTCCGTGCGAGGCCTTCCCCTGACATTCAATGGCCACCTGTCGCCTGCCGTCCGGCGAAGAAAGAAGTAGGTCGATATATACACGGGACTTTCCCACAATCGCTCGAGCACTTGTGCTTAGCGTCACTTCGACATTGAGCTCTATGCCGCAGAACCCTTCGCCTCCCAGGGCTCGCGGCAGTCCAAGCAACAAATACGCCTCGACCTCAAAAGGCGACGCGGCACCCAATGGAACGAGTTGCGATACCGCCATAAATCTATTGCCGTAACGCATCCCGCAAACATCTGAACAAAAACGGTCAAGGTCTCTGCCCAAAACCAAAGCGTCTCGACGCCATAAATTTGAGGCGGTGCCATCTTCGGACGGGCAGCGCACCCAACCGAACGTTGTCGAAATCGCGCCCGAATCAATTGCGCGCGTAAGCTCCGCCTCAAGCGCCGCCGGCAGAGCGCACACCGCAAACAAGCCGCACATCTCCGCCAATACCAAAAGAAGCTGAAGATCCGTCAGATGCCGCAACATGATGAATGCCGTCAGTAGAGGAGACGTAATCAAAAATCCATGCTCCGTTTCCAGCACGGATTCCCTGGGGAGCTCACCGAGGAACAGCCGCTGCCTAATGCTGGCAGGACAAGTCCGCTTGTTTCTCGTCCGAACCAATGTATACAACGGAAAGCCGAGCGCAACCGCAGCCGTCGGGTTACGGGCGAGATCATATCGCTGCCGGTCTTCTTCCGGCCGTGGAAGCGGCGGACACAAAGCGCGAACCTGAGGGGGCAAACGCCAGTACCTAAAAGCCGATATGTCACAAAGTAGATCCTTCATAAGCACAGGAAAACACGAATATCAACCCAATCGGTCTCGCATTGGCGCGAACGCATCAAAAAATGGCGTCGAACGGACTGCTAAGTTTTCAACAACCCTCCCCAACTGACCAAAAGCTTGCCGAGAACTGGACGAAGCCCTGTTGAAAACCCCATTTATCTCTCATGCGGAAGCTATGCGCGGCAAGTGAGTAGACTATTTGGAACACCCCGAGCAGACCGGTCATTCTGCTTCTCAAAACCACAGGTAGATAGCTTGCTACAAAACTGCCTGGTCGCCAAAGTGCTAAAAGTCTACTCACTTAGGTTGCAGAGTGCCCCCCATTAGCTGCAATTCCAAGGTAGTTAGTACTTTTGGACTCAGATCGTCATACTGAACAAGAATTTGAGTTGAGTTTTCAGGGACAGATGCGCCATCGGCACACCAAAAACAGTCACCGATATCGATAAAAGGGATGCTCGAGCGCGTGAGGGCCCGTGCAAAAGAGCTTCCGCCCGCGTCACACTCCACGGCCACGACGCAGTAAAGGCCGGCGTCCGCGTACTCGATCGAGACTTCCCCTGCCGGAAACGTTTTCCGTACAAGCGCCGCCAGGCCATCACGCGCCCCACGAGCACGAGCGCGCACGCGGTTCACATGTCGCTCGTAATCACCCGATTCCAGCAAACGCGCCAAGGCAACCTGATCAACAGAACTTACCGACGAGGCGTAGAAACCAAGGTTGCGTTTAAACCTCTCCATTAGTTCATCGGGCAGCACCATGTACGCCAAACGCAACGCCGATGAAAGGCTCTTCGAAAACGTGTTGGTGTAGATAACCGACTGGGCGGCATCGATCGACGCGAGCGCGGGAATCGGCTTGCCGGCAAGGCGAAACTCACAATCAAAGTCGTCTTCGATGAGATACCGACCTGGCCGCTCGGCGGCCCAGCTCAGCAACGCATAGCGACGTGCAATGCTCGTCACAAGACCGGTCGGATACTGATGAGACGGCATCAGGTGAAGGACATCGGTCCCGGTTTTCTGCAGCGCGCTCAAGTCCACGCCCTCAGCATCCAACGGGATATGCCGCACTTCGCAACCCATGGCCTGATAGATGCGCGTCAAGCGCAAATAGCCTGGATCCTCGACGGCATACACCTTGTCCGCGCCAAGCAACTGGACCAGCATCGTGTCAAGCAGCTGGGCGCCCGCACCGATAACGATATTGTCGGGATTGACATTCATGCCCCTTGTCCCGCGCAGATGGTGCGCAATCGCATGTCGCAGTCGAGCGGTGCCCTGCGCCGGTGCGGGCGAAAAGATTTCACGCTCGTCTTCGGACGTCAGCGTCGCCCGTAGTGCGCTTTGCCAAAGCCGCGCCGCCTCCAAAGCGGAAGGAGAAAGTGCGTCGAATCGCTCTGTCTGCCCCATGGAATCATGCGCGCTGGGACCAACAGGGACGGCATCTCGGTCGATATCCCCCGCAGCCAAAGCCAAAACCGGCACATCCGGAAGCTCGCACGCGTAGTAGCCACGACGCGGCATTGAGCAAATATAACCCTCGGCAAGCAACTGGCTATATGCATTCTCGATGGTAATGACACTGATACCCAGATGACTCGCAAAGGCGCGCTTAGACGGCAGATGCTCCCCTGCCGCAATGCGCCCGGCAACAATATCATCGCGAATTTGCTGGTAAACATACTCATAGAGCGATGCTTCGCCGCGATTTTCCAAATTGTAGTCAAGCATGAGTTTGCCACCTGACCTTATCGTGTCATTCAATCTGGTATTAGTCTGACCTTGTTATTATCTCGAAAACTGAGTATTCCGCCATACCCAGCTCCCCTATAGGATGTTCCGTCAAGCAATACACATGCCACACAAGGGAGTAACCATGGCAGAACAGACCAGCAAGGCCGATCGCGTCAAACTCAACCGCGAGCTCGCGCAGATGCTCAAGGGCGGCGTCATCATGGACGTCACCACGCCCGAGCAGGCCCGCATCGCCGAGGAGGCGGGCGCCTGCGCCGTCATGGCGCTCGAGCGCATCCCGGCCGACATCCGCGCCGCCGGCGGCGTGTCGCGCATGAGTGACCCCAAGATGATCAAGGGTATCCAAGAGGCCGTCTCCATCCCCGTTATGGCCAAGTCCCGCATCGGCCACATCGTCGAGGCCCAGGTCCTGCAGGCCATCGAGATTGACTACATCGACGAATCCGAGGTTCTCTCCCCTGCCGACGATGTCTACCACATCGACAAGACCCAGTTTGACGTGCCGTTTGTCTGTGGCGCTCGCGACTTGGGCGAGGCGCTGCGCCGCGTTGCCGAGGGCGCCACGATGATCCGCACCAAGGGCGAGCCGGGCACGGGCGACGTGGTTCAGGCTGTGCGCCACATGCGCAAGATCCAAAAGCAGATCCGTGACGTTGTTGCCCTGCGTGACGACGAGCTCTTTGAGGCGGCCAAGCAGTTGCAGGTTCCGGTCGAGCTGGTACGCGAGGTTCACGCCACGGGCAAGCTCCCCGTCGTAAACTTTGCCGCCGGCGGCGTGGCGACTCCTGCCGATGCCGCACTGATGATGCAACTGGGTGCCGAGGGCGTTTTTGTGGGCTCGGGCATCTTTAAGAGCGGCGACCCCGCCAAGCGCGCCGCCGCCATCGTCAAGGCCGTGGCAAACTTCACCGACGCCAAGCTCATCGCCGAGCTTTCGGAGGACCTGGGCGAGGCCATGGTGGGCATCAACGCCGACGAAATCGAGATCATCATGGAGGAGCGCGGACGCTAGTCCAGTAGAAAGGATCGCACATGAGCGATTACGCAGACCAGACGGTCGCCGTGCTGGCGGTCCAAGGCGCTTTTGCCGAGCACGAGGCAAGGCTGTCCGAGCTGGGCGCACGTTGTATTGAGCTGAGGCAGGCGGCTGATTTGAGGCAGGACTTTGACCGTCTGGTACTTCCTGGCGGCGAGTCCACCGTTCAAGGAAAGTTGCTTGATGAGCTGGGCATGCTCGACGAGCTTCGCGCCCGCATTACTGAGGGCATGCCCGTGTTAGGCACCTGCGCCGGCCTGATTCTGCTGGCGCACGACCTTGCCGTCCATGACGATAAGGGCACCCCGCGCCTGGCGACCATGGATGTACTCGTCGAGCGCAATGCCTACGGCCGACAGCTCGGCAGCTTTCGAACCAAGGGGCAAGTGACCGGAATCGATGGCGAGGTACCGCTGACGTTTATCCGTGCACCCCGCATCGTCGAGGTCCACGGTGACGCCAAGGCCTTAGCGGAAGTCGACGGCCGCATCGTCGCCGCCCGTCAAGGCAACCAGCTCGGCGTAACCTTCCACCCCGAACTCGACGAGGACACCCGCCTCCACGAACTGTTCCTGCAAATGTAGGCAGATATAACGAGCGTGGATTTTCGGACACATAGAAATTGAGAGTGGATAATCTCCCACTTTGAGCTTGAATACGGGCCCAAACCGGGAGATTATCCACTCTCATTCTTTGTAGTCGTTGGGGACGTTCTTAAATGACTAGTCAAACAAGAACGTCCCCAACGACTACATTGCGATAGACGACCACGTTTGCCCAGATAAAACCGACCAAAATAAACCTGTCCCTTTTTGGCAGGTTTGGATCAAGGCAACGCCGATGTTTTGGTACCGACAGCGAAAACCCGCCAGAGCGAGCAAGGTGCCTTGAAACAAGAAGACGTCGCATGTTGAGCAAACGCCAGCGAGCGCCCGCCAGAGCGAACAAATTGGCATGAAAAGAGGACGGCATAGACCTTCTGGTCATGCCGTCCTCTTTGAATGACAAGTTGTCGCTCTGGTGGGCGCGCAGCGTCAACTGGTTACGCGGTTTGGCAAAACCGCGTAACAAATTAGAAGCGGTTGCCGCGGAAGCCGCCACCGTTGCGGCCGCCACGGTCGCCACCGCGACCGCCGCGGTCGTTACCACGGTTGCCGCCGAAGCCACCACGGTTGCCACCGCGATCGCCATAGCCACCACGGTTGCCACCAAAGCCGCCGCGACCGCCACGGTCGCCGCCACGGTCGCCAAAGCCGCCACGGCCACCGCGATCGCCACCGCGACCGCCACGGTCGCCGCCACGGCCACCGCGATCGCCAAAGCCGCCGCGACCGCCACGGTCGCCGCCACGGCCACCGCGCTCGTCACGGCCGCCGCGAGGACCGCGGTCCTCGTCCAGGCCCATGGCGACGAGCGGAGCGATAACCTTATCGAGAGCGGCCATCAGCTCGGTAGCCTCCTCGTAAGAAAGCTCGGGCAGGAGCTTCTCCTTCTTGTTGGCAAGCTCGACCAGGCCCTCAGCGGCATCCTCGGCAGCGAAGACAACGATCTTGCGCATATCGCCCTCGGCGTCGTCGATGCGGCCGACCAGATCGGCAGCCTCGGCCTCGGCCATCAGGCCATCGAGCTCACGAAGGCGCATGCCCAGCAGGTCGGACATTTCCTTCTGCTCCATCTTGGGCTTGAGGTCAAGAAGCTTGATGGCGCGCTCGATGTTCGCCATGCGCTCGGCCTTGGCCTCCTCCTCCTTGGAAATAGCAAAGCGACGGCTGCGCAGCAGGCGGGCGGCCTTCTGCATCTTGTCCATCAGCTCTTCGTCATCGTAATCAGCGGCGGCCTCGACAACCTCGGCCTCCTCGGCGGAAACCTCGTCAGCAGCCTCAACCTCGGCAGCTTCGGTCTCCACAGTCTCGACTGCCTCAACCTCGGCAGCCATGGTCTCGTTCTCGGTCTCGTTCATGATCTCTTCGTTCTCAGACATGAGACTCCTTCTTGGCCCTCTCGGGCATCATCGCCCCATTCGCGGGGCCCGTCGCGCACTCTTTGCGCTTTATACATTCATGCCTCTCGGCAAAACGTCCATTAGTTTATGGTGTCGCCATCCAATCTAGCTGCAGAATCTATGTGCACACATTAATGCGACATGTGCGACTCGCGGCGAGCGTACACCAGCGACACCGCGAACCCGACAACGGCAATCACGGCCGCCACGCGCACGGCGGCTGCAAATCCTATCGCCTGGGCAACGTCCGACGCAACGCCTGCGGCGCCAGCAGCCACCGCAGAACTCGAAAGCAGGCCGATAAACAGCGACGGACCAAACGACGCGGCAATCATGTTCCACGTGTTAAGCAATGCCGTTCCGTGAGGATGCTCAGCGGCGGGGAGCGTCTCCAAACCGGCGGTCTGCGAGGGGCTCAGTACCAAACCGACGCCGGCATACACCACAACGGTCAGCAGCACGACAACGCCGATGTTCATGCTTGCCGCGGTCATCGAGATTGCCGTCTGCCCCACAGCGATCAGGGCAAAGCCGACCGGCAGCAGCGGCCACGCACCACGGGCATCCATCACGCGTCCGCCCACAATCGAGGTCACGGCGTTGCAGGCGATCGCCGGCAAAATGAGCAAACCCGCGACAAGTGCGGTCATGCCGTATGCGCCCTCAAAATAGAGCGGCAACAAAACGCTCATCGAGAACGTCGTCATCATCGACACCACCACAAGCAGGCATGCAGGCCAAAAACGAACGCTCGCCATGGGACGCACGTTAAGCACCGGATGCTCGAGCTTGAGCTGACGAACCGCAAACAGGCCGAGCACCACAACAGCGGCGAAAAGCGCCACGATACCGGCCATCACATTGGTCGAGAACTCGCCTACGGAATACACGAACGCCGTAATGCCGGCAGTGAGCAAAACAACCGACAGAATATCAAGCGTGGTGTTCGAACACTCTCCGACATTCCGAACGAGCTTTGCTGCCGCCGCGGCGACCACGACACCGCCCACCAGCGGCACTACGAACACCGCCCTCCAGCCAAACAACGTGCACATAAGACCACTAATCACGGGCCCAAACGCCGGCCCTAGCGTAATGCAGGCACCGCCCAAGCTCAGATACAGACCGAGCTTCTCGCGCGGAGCACAAGATAGCACCACATTCATCATGAGCGGAAACAAGATGCCCGATCCCGCAGCCTGCAAAATACGACTTGGCAGCAAAACGGTAAACGACGGGGCGACCAGGCACAGGACTTCTCCGGCGACCATGCATCCGCATGCGAAAAACAGCAGCTTGCGCGTCGAGAAACGACCGGACAGAAAGGCCATGATGGCCGTAAAGATCGACGTCACGATCATGTATCCCGAAACGAGCCACTGCGCCGTGGTAGCGCTCACCGAAAAGACCGCCATGATGTCGTGCAACGCCACGTTAATAATGTTCTCGTTAAACGCGGCGACAAAGGCTGCAGTATACATTACGACGAGAAACGCCGCAGTGGCCGATGGCGCTACTTGAACTTGTTGCTGAGATTTGCTCCCCATGCATTTCCTTCCTCTTGGAACGACAGTCGCATCGCCCCAGAGGAACAGTCCAGGGCGAGCATGAGCCCTAGACTTACGTCAGACGCCGCACGCGACGGATCCGACAACATGGTCCAACGTTGAAAGATTGTAACGCTGACGCGCAGCTTTCCTTCCGCGCTATTATTAAAAGTCCACGAAAGCACGAGACATGAGGAGCCCGCCATGATTAAGCCCATCATGAAATCCGAGTTCTTTTTGCGCCTGCCTTCCGAAGACGCGGGACCCGACGATGCCGCGACCGGGCAGGACCTCCTGGATACGCTCCATGAGCATGAGCACGAGTGCGTGGGCCTTGCCGCCAACATGATTGGCGTGCGCAAACGCATCATCTGCGTAAAGGACGGCAACAGGGCGCTGCTGATGTACAACCCTCAAATTCTTGAGCAGGTCAATGCCTATCAGACGAGCGAAGGATGCCTCTCGCTGATCGGCGAGCGTCCCTGTACCCGCTATCGCCGCATTAAAGTGGAGTATTTGGACGAGAACTTCGTTCACCGCATCAAAAACTTCTCGGGCTACACCGCCGAGATCATCCAGCACGAAATCGACCACTGCAACGGCGTCGTGGTTTAGGCCACCCGCCAAAATGAGGGTACCGGAGGCCTCCCTATGGATATCAGCCGCTTTGGCGAATTCGCCATCTTAGCGCAGTCACGCACGCTTCTTGATGCGGCGGAACTGCTTTTCATGTCGCAATCAACCCTCTCCAAGCACATCATGGCAATGGAGCACGAACTCGGCTGCAAGCTCATCGATCGAAGCCAGCGCCACGTAACACTCACCGCGCAAGGTGAAGCGCTCCTCCCCTATGCGCAAAAAATTGCGACGCTTCAGCATCGCTATCTTGCCGCCATTCAAATAGGTGCAGGTGAGCCGCTCGAGCACCTCACCGTAGGTTCTATCCCCATTATGGCCCCTTATGGGATTACGGACGCCGTCATCGATTTTCAGCAGGCGAACCCCTCATATTCTGTCGAGCTCATCGAAGGCGAGGGCGACACACTCAAGCGCATGCTCCTGCACGAGGACATTGACCTGGCCTTCATCCGTGACAGCGGCGCCATCGAGCCGGAGTTCAAAAAGATTCCCTTTACGACCGACCGGCTCGTGGCCGTCCTTCCGCTCGACCATCCACTCGCCGAACGTGACACCGTCGAGATAGACGACCTTATCGACGAGAATTTCCTCATGCTTCCCCAAGGCTCGTTCGTAAGCGAGCTCGTCCTTTCCCTTTGTCGCGAAGCTGGATTTGGCCCACGTGTTACGTTCACCGGCAAACGAGCCGAGAACATCATCTCTCTTGTCGCACGCGGCGCCGGTGTCTCATTCCTCATGCGCAAGCCGGCGGAATCGCTTACCAGCGGAAAGGTAGCCTTGGTGCCGCTTGAGCCCGCGACGACCTCCGAGGTCAGGCTCTACCTCAAGCGGAACGCCGCGCACTCGCAGGCGGTCGTCTCGTTCATTGGCTTCCTCCCCTACCGTCAGCTCCTGCAGGGCGACCGTGCGTCTTCCATCGCGGCACGACCGTCATAATCCCCGCTGCTCCACAACCGCAGACTTGTGACCGCAAACACGATGACAGCGGCACGAAACACAAATATGCCTCGGGCAGCACGTCGCCGTCCGAGGCATATTTAATCAAAGTGCGCAGAAAGACTAGTCCACCGAGATGTTGAGTGCCTTACCGCCCTCGTCCTTCTTGGTACCGATCACCATAGCGGCGACAAGAGCCAGAACGAAAGCGACCACACCGGAGATGACAAGGCCGATAAAGCCCGTGTCGATGCCGGCAGGGTTAATAAAGCTCGGGAAACCGAGCGGGCCGGAGGCGCCGAAGGCATAGAGCTTGGCACCCATGAGGCCGGCAATGGCGCCGCCTACACCAGCGGAAATAAAGGTTGCCCACATAAGGCGCTTACGCGGCAGCAAGATGGCGTAAAGCGCAGGCTCGTTGACACCGAAAATCGAAGAGACAAGGGCGGGAATGTTGACGGCAGCATTTTCCTCGGAGTCCTTGGTTCGGATGATCATGCCAAGCACAGCGCCGGCGATGGCACAACCGCCTGCATACACGAGCGGGTTAATGAGGTCATAGCCGTAGGTTGCGACATCGAGGAACCACAGCGGGATGATGCCCCAGTGCAGGCCGAACATGACGAGCAGGCTCCAGAACGTGCCGATGACGAAGCCGGCGATGGCGGGTTGGAAGTTGATGAGCATCAGAATGATCTGGGCAACGATGTTGGAGAGGACCGTCATGACCGGACCGACCACAAGCAGGCCAAGGATGCCGCAAATGAGGAGCGTCAGGATGTTGGAGAAGAACGAGCTCACAAGCGCGGGCAGCGCGTTAGAAAGGGCCTTGTGCACCTTGGAGGCAATCCAGACGATAAAGATCGCAGGCAGAATCGTCGATGAGTAATTCTGCATGATCAGCGGGATGCCAAAAATATCACCGTAGACATTGGACTCGAAGACCGTACCGGCGCCGAGCGTGTAGAGCGGATCTCCGCCCATAAGGGCAACGAGCGTCGGATAGACGAGGATACCGCCGAGCGCCATTCCCATAACGGGCTTAAGTCCGAACTTCTTGGCCGACGTCCAGCCAATGATTAGCGGAAAGTAATAGAAGACCGAATCTCCGATTGCCGAGAGCGTCACATACGTATTGCTGTCCTTGGCAAGCCAACCGGCAACCGTGCAGAGCGCGAGCATCGACTTGATAAAGCCACCGGCCATAAGCACGCCAAGAACCGGTTGCAGAATCTCGGAGATGATGGCCAGCAGACGCGAGAATGGATCGCCCTTTTTGACGTCGTCGCCTTCATCGATATCGAGTGCGGGTTTGGAGTCGAACCCGCCAATCTGAACAAGGTCGTTGTAGACGGCCTCGACAGTGGCACCAATCACGACCTGATACTGTCCGCCGGCCTGGATGACGTCAACGACGCCCTTCGTCGCCTTAAGCTCATTGGTCTGGGCGAGCGATTCATCCTTGAGGTGGAAGCGGAGACGCGTAATGCAGTGGCTCACGTCTAACACATTGTCTCGACCACCGACCTTTGTGATGATTTCATCGCAAAGCTTCTGGTATTTCATGGAATTCTCCTTTTTCTGAGCGGGGTATAGCATCGATTTCATGCCTCCGTAGTCGACGTGGGAGGGCAAGGAACCCGCTTCCCCCTTTGAAATCCGCGGACGCACGTACGCCCGGGATGCGAAACGGCAGAGAAGATGGAAGATGCCGATCACATGGCGGCGAGCCTCATTGGCCCATGTCACGCAATCAGGTCTACAAACGCGAATCTGCTGCGCCGAGAAGTCTCGTCATCTGGCAGAACTTGTCACACAGACGTTCCGGTTCGCCCTGGGGAATCTGAGTACGCTCGGTCTCAAAGGAGAGGCCGTACTCGCGTGCCGGAAGGAAATACTCGAAATAGCCGTTGGTGTAACCGCAAACTATTCCCTCGACCGGGCATTCGCGCTTCATGCGAATACCCAAGTCGCTGCCGAGCTCACTCGGAAACACAAAGAGATGCAGGCCGCCCAAACTGATGACGGCACACTTAAGCGTGAGCGAAAAGTCGTCATGGGCAACGGTGTGATAGAACGTCTGAGGCTCGATGCGGTCGAGAACGACCTCGCGATCGAGCTTGATCTGGGAAATCGCCTCGGCAAGACCGGTCGAAACGCGCTCGACCTCGGGAATGCCGCGTCCCTGGCGAAAATTGCGGTCGCTACAGTCGCCAGCAGCACCGACGACCATGGCCGGATAGTAACCAAGACTCTGAGCGAGCTTTTTACCGGTAAGGCCGGCAAGCTCACTCGTGAGCTCCGTACAATCGGGCCCGACGCAAGCGGAATGCACCGCCCAGTTCACAAAGCCCGCAAATGGCTTGCCTTCGGTATCGAAGAACGAAACGACAATGACCTCATTGTCGGCGAGTTCGCCTGGGATGATGCGGTTGTCATAGAAACCGGTGACGACCTGCTTGCCCAGGCGGCAAATCGCGGGCTGCGCATTGGCGCGGCACTCCTCAAAGCATTGGCAAATGGTATCGAGGAGCCAGCGATAGTAGTTCTCGTCGAATTTTCCCGTCCACCAGCTGCGGTGGTAAGCGACGATTGAAGTATGGTCGTGCGTCGCCGAGAGCAGGACGCAATCACGGTCAATGCCGTAGCGCTCGGCGAGCATTGTCTTGACTTCCTCGGCCATGCTTTCCTCGAACTCGAGGACATCGGCATTAAAGAGAAACACCTCGCGTTCGCCTTGCTGGAAGAGAATGGCGTTGGCGTAGACGTCGTCATGGATGCCCGTCGCAGGCTCCAGGCGGTTGGGAAGATTGCGATAGCCAATCAGGTAGATGTCGCCCTGTGGGGTGATTTTGCGGCGCGCGTGTCCAATGTTCATGCACGTTCTCCTTCTGTGTTACGCCGCATTCAAGGCGGCAATGATGATATCGACGAGGCGCTCATGGGAGCCGGCGGCAAAACCGGAGTTCATGGCCTCATAGGTGATCTTTTCGTACGCGTCGGGGGCCGGTAGGTATTTCTGTCCGCCGTTGACGAGCGTGGCAAAGAGCACAGAGCCGGACCGGGCGACGCGCACGGTGGCGCCGAATGTACTCGAGACCTCGGGCTGCACGCCGACAAGCTCGACGTTTCCCAGCCGAAGCAGATAGACCCTCGTGTGCTGCTCACCGGCAGCATGAAACTCATACGTTCGATGCGGAGCCAAAGAGTAAAAATCGGCGCGTGTCTGAGCGGGCAGGAGGACGTCGACCGTGCGAGCATCGATGCCGGCAGCGCTATCCTCACGTGCCATGCGAGCGGCCTCAATCAAAGCATCGCCCAAGACCTGCCCCTGCTGGTGCAGCATGCGGTATCCGTCCTCATGGGCATCGACCGTCCGCTTCACGCCGGCGGCATCGAACGTGACGTTCATGGCGCGCTCCGCCGGACCTTGGTCGCCCGCGGCGCCCGGCAGCAACAGGGCAACGCCGCCCAGCTCACGCTCGAGTGACATGGCGGCAAAACCAAAGAGATCTCCGCTCGCCACGCGTCTCCCCTCGGAGTCGCGCGACCCGTCGAGCACGGAGGACTGGACGTCCGCCGCCGCAAGTACGGCAACGTACTCGCCCCCGGCATCCCTCATGGCGAGCACGGGCATCGCGTGGTCGGCAAACCCCTCGGGATTCGAGCCCAACCACCAGCCGGCCGGCGTCTCGATGTCGCGATTAACGTTCACGGGGCAGTCGCCCTCCGCCGTGGCGAGTGTGACGGAGCGAATGCCCGCAACAGCCCGCTCGACAGCCGTGCGGGCGGCGGCGATGAGCGCTGCGCGATAGCGCTCGTTGCGATCGCGGGCAGCAGCATCGGCAAGATGCCCGGGAGTGCGAACGTGAGGCATGGAAAACGTGTGGGTAGGAACCACCCAAGAGTAAGCGCCACTGCAGCCGGCGGCATCCTCGACGACCTCACGCAGATCGGCGAGCAGAGCCGGAGCAATCGATGTGACCTCAAGCGAAAGAATGCAGGAGCGTCGCCCCGCCCCCTCGATGACAAGAGCACGGGCAAAGACCTCATGGCGGAGTTCGTCGAAACCGTCAAACGGCAATACGCCCCCAAGATCGATGGCCGCACGGGCGGCCCCAGCCCTCATCTCTCCTTTGTCCATGGCAGACACCCCCCCCTCTGATTGCCGCTCACTCGACACCGTACAGTCGCTGCGCCGTGCCGCCAAGCACAAGATCTGTGTCTGCATTGCTCAGACTCGCGGCACGAACGCAGGCGACACCCTCGGTGAGCCACTCGCGTTTAACCGGATAGCTCGTGCCAAAAACAATATGGTCTGCACCCAACACGTTAACCGCGCAGGCGAGGAGTGTCTTGCCCCAAGGCTGGGCATGGGACATGTCGAAATAGATGTTGTTCTCGAGGCGCTTGGAAACGGTCTCGGTATCGACCTGAAAACGTCCAGAGGCATCAGGGCGCTTGGGGCCGTGAGGCAGCAGCATCTCCTTGAACGCAAAGTATGCGCCACCGAGCATGGAGTGGACCATCTTGATATTAGGATAGCGCTCGAAGAAATCACCAAAGATCTCGCGGCCGATCGCCGTAGTTTGGTCGACGCAGCGACCATAAGAGCGGCGAAGGTTGTCGTACGCGAGAAGCGACTCGTTCTCGACCGGTACGGGAACATGGTGGACGTAAACGGTGACGTTGCGCTCGTTCAGGTGCTCGAAGAAGCTCGAGAAAACCCGGTCGTCGAGATAGCGCTTGCCGTAGTGAGCGCAGAGCTGCACACCCGCAAAACCATCGTCGAGCCTGCGGTCGAGCTCCTCTAAATTTGCCTTGGTGCCAAAGGGTGGCACAGCGACAAGCGGAATCAGGCGGCCATTTGACGCCTTCGCGTCAGCGGCCATACCGTCGTTGAAGCGCCGACACATCTCGAGCGACATCCACTCGTGGCAGCCGGGGAGCTTGAGGATCGCCTTGTCGACCCCCGCCTCATCCATATCGGCCAAGCGCTTCTCGAGGGTGTAGTCGCCCTCGATGTAATTAAGGCCCGGAGAACCGGCGGGCATCTCGATCACGATCTGTCGCTTGCCGACGGAATTCACGGTCAGATAGCCTTCGGTGTCGTAGGCGCGGGGCACCTCGGCCAAAAACTGTTCGCAGAGCGTCTCGTCATGAAAGATGCGCTCGTCGAACCAGTAGGAATTTGCATCGATAATCATTGGTTGGAACCGCCTTTCATCTTGTTGAGAACATTCTAGAAAAGCGGGTACCCGGGCATCAATTCCAGCTTAAGCCTACTGTATTCCATTTTGGAATAGAACTTAACGCTCACACGCGAACCTTGCTCGCTCAAAGAGACAAAGCGTTAGCAGCACGGGCTTAGACAGAAAACGGCCGGCCCGCATCCGTTGCGGGCCGGCCGTTTTAGTACAGGCTACCTTTGTCGTTACGACTGGCGGTAGTGATCGAAGAAGTCGGCGAGATCTTCGAGGGACTCTTTGAGCACTTCCATGCGCGGCAGGTACACGATACGGAAGTGGTCGGGCTCAGCCCAGTTGAAGCCGCCGCCGCGCGTGATCAGAATCTTCTTCTCGTGCAGCAGGTCAAGGGCGAACTGCTCGTCATCGGTAATGTTGAACTTCTTCACATCCATCTTGGGGAAGATGTAGAACGCCGCACGCGGCTTAACCACCGAGATGCCGTCAATCTTGTTGAGCGCCTCATACACAAAGTTGCGCTGCTCGTAGACACGGCCGCCGGGGCGGATGTAGTCGTTGACGGACTGATGGCCACCGAGCGCCGTCTGAACGATCGACTGAGCCGGCACGTTGGAGCACAGGCGCATGTTGGAGAGCATGTTGATGCCCATGATGAAGTCGCTCATGCAGCGCTGGTTGCCCGAAAGCACCATCCAGCCAATACGATAGCCCGCGATCATGTGCGACTTGGACAGACCGCTAAAGGTGACGCAGGGCAGATCGGGAGCGAGCGAGGCAATCGAGACGTGCTCGTAGCCGTCCATGCACAGGCGGTCGTAGATCTCATCGGCAAAGATCATCAGCTGATGCCTGCGTGCAACCTCGACGATGCCCTCGAGCACCTCGCGCGGGTAGACCGAGCCCGTGGGGTTGTTGGGGTTGATGATAACGAGGGCTTTGGTCGCGCTCGTGATCTTGGACTCCATATCCTCCAGGTCGGGATACCAATCCGCCTGCTCATCGCACAGATAGTGCACAGGATGACCGCCGGCAAGGGTTGCGCACGCCGTCCAGAGCGGATAGTCGGGGCTGGGGATCAGAATCTCGTCGCCATTGTCGAGCAGCGCGTTCATCGAAAGCTGAATGAGCTCGGACACGCCGTTGCCCGTGTAGATATGCTCCATCTGAACGTTGGGCAAGCCCTTGATCTGCGAATACTGCATGATCGCCTTGCGCGCGGAGAACAGGCCACGCGAGTTGGAATAGCCTTCGCAGTCGGGCAGCTGCTGGCGCATGTCCTTGATGACCTCATCGGGCGTGCGGAAACCGAAGGGCGCCGGGTTGCCGATATTGAGCTTGAGGATGCGCTCGCCCTCGTCCTCCATACGGGCGGCCTCGTCGACGACGGGACCGCGCACGTCATACAGGACGTTATCGAGCTTGGTGGATTTAGAAAAAGTACGCATGGTGGTGCTCCTTGCAATTTGAGCTGAGGGATGGGGTTCGGGCTTGGAATCGTTGCGGGGTGATGATGCCTCGCCTTGATCGGCGTCGCCGGCAAGCAGCCAGGTAACATCGACCTCCAAAATACGGGCGAGCAGCTCAGCCACATCGCGCCGCGGAATCGTCTTGCCGCTCACATATTGGCTCATCTGACTCTTGCCGAGTTTTTTGCCGAGCATCTCCGATGCGCGGATCACGTCCGACTGGCGAACGTCGCGATCGGACATAGCCTGTCGCAGACGATCGCTAAACGTCTCTTGGGCCACTAGAACCTCCTTGCTGGCAAAGTTCAATTTATACAACACGAATTGAACCTGAGTTCAATTTAGGCAGCAGTATAACGCCGTGCTATTTCGAAAAGTTCAATTTCAAAAATAAAATGAGCAAGACCTCGAGATTTATCCCAAGGCGATAACGACGTGCACGCATTTAGAGGTATTCGAGGAAACGAGCGGCGGCAAGCGAAACATCGGCCGTTCGATATATGGCGTTGATCTGCCGATGGGGATGCCCTTCGAGCGGACGCACAGCAACATCGAACTGGCAGCGACGCAAGATGAGCGCGGGAAGAATGCTCACGCCCAGGCCATCCTCGACCATAGCCATAATCGCATAGTCATCCCAAGTCGACAGTTTTGAGCGCACCGCCAGCCCCGCCCGACGGAATAGCGGCGTAATCTCATCATCGGTACCCCGTTCCAGCAGAATAAACTGCTCTCTTGCCAAATCGGTAAGAGAGACGAACTCCGCCGTGGCAAGCAACGAATCTGTCGGCACCACCGCCATCAACTCGTCGCGCGCCAAAGACCGCGACGTCATGCCATTTTCTCGGGGCTCATGCGGGATAAAGCCCAGATCGCAGCGGCCCTCTGCCACCCATTGTTCAATCTCTGAATAGTCGCCCATCAGCAACTCGTAATCAATGTCTGGATAATCGACACGAAAACGAGCAATCACCGGCGGCAGCACGTGGGTCGCCACGCTCGAAAACGTACCGATGCAGATTTTGCCGCGCATGAGCCCGCGCATCTCATCCACGCGTCGCTGCAAGCGAACGAATTCCTCGCAGAGCGCCTCGACAGCCGGCATGACCTGCCGCCCGTCAGCAGAAAGAGCCACGCCCTCGCGACTGCGGTCGAGCACCTTAAAGCCCCAATCGGCCTCAAGATCGGCCACCATGCGGCTCACGCCCGATTGCGAATAGCTCAGGCGCTCGGCGGCGCGCGTAAAGCTTCCGGCGCGCACTGTCTCGAGCAGCACCTGCATCTTTTGAATATTCGTTTCCACGGCAGTCCTCCACCCTTGCATGAGATTTTGTCATGTCAGCCATACATTATATTCGCTTTTCTTCTAAAGCCAGTTCACCCATAGTGAACATGCTCGGATATAGAGGGGATGTCAGCACATGAACAACGGATTGTTTACGTACTTAGCAGCATTGCTATTGTTTGGCTCCAACGGCATCATCGCCGCTGCCATCGCGCTGCCGAGCTCCGATATCGTACTGTTGCGCACGTTTTTGGGCGCTCTCACCCTTGCCGCCATCCTCTTCATAACCAAGCGCCATAACCTGCAGGCTCCGTCTCGCCCCCGCGAGGCCGCAGCGCTCATCGTCTCGGGCGCCGCGCTGGGCGCCAGCTGGATTTTCCTGTTCCGCGCCTATCAGACGATCGGCGTTGGTATCTCCTCGCTGTTGTATTACTGTGGCCCCATCATCGTTATGGCCCTCTCCCCGCTCATTTTTGGCGAAAAGCTGACCGGCAGCAAAATCGCCGGCTTTATCGCCGTCGCCTGCGGTGCTTTTCTCATTGCAGCGCAAGGTCTAGGCGGCAATATGCCCATTGCGGGCATCGTCTGTGGAATCGCCTCGGCCTTCTGCTATGCATTGATGGTCATCGCCAGCAAGGGTGCGCCTCACATCGAGGGCCTCGAGAACTCCGCACTCCAAGTGAGCGCCGCCTTTGTGACCGCACTGGCCCTCACGCTCATCACGCAGGGCGCTCCCTCATTCCTGTCCGCCGGCGTCGCCGCCAGTATTGATTGGCGCGCCGTCGCTATGCTCGGCGTCGTCAACACCGGCATTGGTTGCCTGCTCTACTTTAGCGCCGTCGCCAAGTTGCCCGTCCAGACCGTCGCCGTCGTCGGCTACCTCGAGCCGCTTTCGGCGGTCGTGTTCTCGGCCGCCCTTTTGGGTGAAGCCATAACACCGGTCCGCCTGATGGGCGCCGCGCTTATCATCGGCGGCGCGATTTTTTGCGAACTCGCCGGCAAACGCGCAAACGCCAAGGCTGGCATCGCCCAGACAGCACGTGCTTAAAAGCCCCTGCTTTGAAATGCTACCTGCGTAGATAAATAATCCCCAGCTGAGGATTATTGTCTAAAATAACCCGATGTGTCAAACTGCTCTTGTATGTATAAAGACGGCATAAAGTTTTTTGTCCTAGACAGATAACCGGATGTCTAAGGGAGTCCTCGTGGCACACAACAAACTGGAGGCAAACCTCCAAGACCAGCGCGGGCAAGGCGGGCACGGAGCCATCCCCCTCTCCGCTGGCATGCTGCTCGTAACGCTCGGCGTCGTCTATGGCGACATCGGCACGAGCCCTATGTACACCATGAAATCGATCGTCGCCAACAACGGCGGCATCGGCACCGTCAGCGAGGACATGATTCTGGGCGCACTTTCGCTCGTCATCTGGACCATGACGCTCGTGACCACGGTCAAGTACGTGGTAATCGCCATGAAGGCCGACAACCACAACGAAGGCGGCATCTTCGCCCTGTTCAGCCTCGTACGCAAGGTGGCACCATGGCTGATTCTGCCCGCCATGATCGGCGGCGCGGCGCTGCTCGCCGACGGCATCCTCACCCCCGCCGTCACGGTCACCACAGCCATCGAGGGTCTGCGCACCATCGAATGGGGCCATGCG
>ERZ1035032.41-NODE-41-length-89856-cov-53.344751_pt1 | contig 89856 bp, 80 predicted proteins | sample MGYA00520693_ERZ1035032 | MGnify/ENA primary metagenome ERZ1035032 (study PRJEB33766, sample SAMN09781740) | gut metagenome | biome: gut microbiome | host: Homo sapiens | place: Madagascar | study: EMG produced TPA metagenomics assembly of the PRJNA485056 data set... | reverse complement strand
AAAGGCCCTCTCATCTTCTCGAATCTGACCGCCTATAACACACACCGACAAAACTGCTCTCCTACAAGCGTTTCTTGCTTTTGCTGTCCATCCCTGATAAATGCCTTTCAAAAAGCTTGCGGCTTGCCGCCGCAGGTGGACATTAATATACCGCATATCACACGGATGTGTCAACACCTTGAAACCGCTTTTTTTTATATTTTTTTTCACTACTGTCCAAGATAATTTTATAAGTCCAGCTCCGACTGTAAACAGTTTACGGCCGGGGGAACGTTGAAAAACAATTTTCAGCTTGAATACCACAAGACTAGAAGTATTCCAGGAATGTTCCGCCATCCCCCCCCGACTTATTTAAAACTCGAATTTCAAGTTAATTAATATAAAAACTGAATAAGCCACAACAAAAAGCGCATCAATTCGCCGTGCTGAGCGTTATCAAAAAACACTGACAATTTTCCGGGGGAGGTAGATATAATAGGTTGGATTTTAAGCTTTAGATGAATTAAAAAAAGCATCCTCCGTAAAATTTTGAATCACCACACTCAAAACAACGCAGAAATGCCATGACTGAAGACAGTCTGATTACATTATAGTTCAGACATTTCTGCCTTTTTGCTTCATCTTACTGAAGACGCGCAGAAGTGGTTCTTGCTATTTAATTCATCTGTTGCAAAACTCAAATTTTGACCTATTAATAGAAAAGATTTTGGCAGCATGGCAGATTTCAGTGCGTAAAACGCACTTTTGCGCCCGCTTTGCTCTCTGTAAAATACTGCTATATCAACTTTTTAAGGGGTTTATTTTATGAAAAAATTTTTAAAAACATTGGCAGTGTTTGCGGCGGTCGCAGCACTTGGATTTGGATTCGCATCTTGTTCTGATGACGATGATGGTTCAGGCGGTGGCTCAGGATCTGCTCTTGTTGCATTCTCTAGAACGGATTCTGACGGTGAAACTTACACCATTAGTTTTTACAGCAATAACACCTATACAATGCACATGTATCGCGAGAGTACTGAGCTCGCGGTATAGCTGTTACTATGGATTTAGATGTTGAGAAGGGTACTTATACAGGTGATCTGACAAAAGATGACTCTGTAGTTTGTACATCTGTAAGCCAAGTTGATAAAGAAAAAATGAAGAAACTTATGATGGGAGCAATACTTTCTGGTTCAACATCATTAAAAATCACCAATTCAAACTGTCCGCTCGTAACTCTTGATTCAAGCAAAGTTGAAAAGAGAACTTGTACAATCAGTGGTACAACGCTCACTGATGACGAAGGCAACAAATACACACGAAAATAACTTATTTCGCGTATATTTTTTTTCCACGCAAGCAAGCCTTGCGTGGATTTTTTTTAGGGTTTATACAAATCTTAAAAAACTCTAGTCAAGGTCTTGAGCGTAACCATACCTTGACCAGACGTATTGCAGTGTGTAAAACGCACTGAACCAAATCGCTGCAATTTGCTATACTTTGAAACTGATGAACGAAAACACTGTAAAATTCGACAAAAAGCATTTTTTTATTGTTGTACTCACAATCTTCATTTTTAGTGTGTGCGATTTTCTTGTGGCTTATTTTTTTCAGGACGTCTTAAAATCGCCGTTTTTCTTTGACACCATTTTTATGATTGCCGCCCTGTTTTTATTTGGGCCGATTGCCTCTCTTATTGAATATATTCTGTTCATTTCTTTTACCTGCATAAAGCTTAAAATCCTCTACGGAAAAACTGATTTTGTGTTCTTGTACACGCTTTCTGCATTTACGATTATTCTTGTAACCTGGCTTTTTATCCGCAAAAAGGAAAATCTCAATAAGGGCTTGAACCTGACTTTTCTGTACATTCTTACCGCTTCGGTTGTCGCCGGGCTTTCGTGCAGTGTTGTTTCGGGCTTGTTAAATTGGATTGCAAACTCCTTGTTCGAGAAAGACTGGAATTTCAACAAAGTTATTTTTGCCTTCGACAAATATATGAATTTCCCCACTGTCACAATTATAGGCCGCATTCCAGTTACCGTTTTAGACAGAGTGGTTACGACTTTTTTGGGCTTTGGAATCAGCAAGTTGTATAGTAGAATTATCTACGGGGAGAGGTAAAAATCGGCGGCAGTATGCTGACTTTGATTCGATATGGAAAATATGAAAAAAATCCTTTTGCTGTTTTCAGTTGCCATGCTTCTTCTTTCATGCAAGCAAAAAGCTCCGGATAAAATCTACAACACAGATGTAATCTGCGACTCCTGGAACGAATTTTGCGAAAAGAAGGACTCTTCTTCGCTTTTGTATTTTATCGACACGCTTAAGCGCTTTGACACTAAAACTTTTAATAACGACATGGCATTGAAAACGTCGGTGCAGAATCAGATTGCATTATGCATTTCCCTTGCATAAGGCTTGCAGCCGCTCATATTGGAAAAAGAAAATCATAAAGAAGAGATTTTGCTTGCCGTTCATGAAATGGACAAGGTTTTTATGAGTTTTCTTAAAAACAAAAACACATCTCTTAAAGAAACGCACCAAAAACTGTACGTATTCTTCCTTTATTTTACGCTTACGATTTTGATTCAGGAAGCTGAGCGGAAAAGAATCAGCCGTGAGCTTCACGATAGCGTTGCGCAGAATTTGCGGTATGTTTCTCTTCTTGCAGAAAATATTTCTGATAAAGACACGGCGGCTAAAATTATTGAAACGCAAAATCAAAATATCGAGAACATCAGAAATCTTTGCTACAACCTGACTCCGCCGAGCATTACAAAAGACAATCTGCTTTCTTTGGTGAATGTTTTTGCACAAAAGATTTTTGGCGAATCTTTTCAATTCCGTCTGATTGCGGAAAACGATGTTGATTTTTCTTGCTTGAATGCCGACGAGCTTTTGAATATTTACCGGATTGTGCAGGAAGCGCTGCAGAATATAAAAAATCACGCGGGTGCAAAAGAAGTTACGGTGTTTTTTAAGAGAAACCGATTGGCGGCTGAGCCTGTTGAACCCGCCAGGCAAAAAGCGGCATTGTCAAAGGCCATTTCGGCACGAGCGATGACCGCAAAAAATCCACGAAGCCATCTTAAAATCATAATTTCTGACGACGGCTGCGGAATGGATGAGGAGCTTGTAAAAGAGATAAACTCCGCCATTTTTGAAAAGTCCAAGGAATCCCATTTTGGAGTCCGCAATATTTGTGAGAGGGTAAAGCTTCTTAATGGAAAAGTGACGTTTTCTTCTGCCCCGGATTTTGGAACGCATATAACGGTGGAGGTTTAAAAAATGGCAAAAACATTTTACATTGTTGACGATCACGAGCTTTTGCGCATTGGCACTATTTCTTTCATCGAAAAAAAATCTGACTGGATTTGCAAAGGAAATGCCAGCACCCCTGAATCGGCGCTTTCCGACCTTGCGCTTTTGTCGGGCGGAAACATACTTCCAGACCTTGTGATTTCTGACCTTAATTTTTTTGGCGACGACGCAGGCTTTGATTTTATTGCAAAGCTTCACTCGCTTTATCCAGAATTAAAAATCATAGTGTATTCAATGTTCTTTTCGGCAGGGATGGTTCAGACGGCAATTCAAAACGGAGCGGCAGGCTATATTTCAAAAAATGCGCCGTCGGACGAGCTTATAGAATGCATGGAAAACGCTTTTAGTGGAAAAACTTTTGTTCAAAAAGAATTGCGGGAAAATCTTGTAAAATTCAATTCCTTTACGGACGCGCTTACGCAAAGGGAAAAACAGGTGATGGCTTTAATTCTGCAAAATCTTTCCAACATGCAGATTGCGGAAAAACTGCAAATAAGACAGCGCGCCGTAGAAAATTACATTTCAAGCATTTATGAAAAAACCGGCATCAACGATAAAAAGGAATTTATCAGTCAGTTTGGAAAATAATTTAAAAATGCGGCATGGCTCTGTGGATTTTTTGAATATTTTGAGGCGATAAAAATCATTTGTCTTTTTTTTCACTTTAAAACTATTTTTATTTATGACACCCTTCTGTAATTTTTTAACAGATTATCAATCTGGTTTCTTTAAAATCACAAAACTTTTAGCATCCACAGTATGTGGAACACTTTTTTTTTCTCTGGTTTTCCGCTTAAAACTTCTATGGAATTTGTGAATCCGGCAAAATCTATTTTTGCAGAAGAATCCGTAGCGTTAAAATATATGCAAAAGTTTCCGACTGTGTACTTTGTGAGCCCCGGAAAAATTGTCATTGCAGAACAATCAGTTTTTGAGCCAAACGAATCAGCGTTTTCCCTGCGGAAAGCAATCAGTCCTTTATATGCGTTAAAGACATCAGAATAACGCGTTTTAAAGTCCAAGTTGATTTGATTTATTTCATCACTTGAAATGTAGCTGTTTTCATCTCCTTGCTTTGTGCGAAGAAATTCCTGACCACCATTTATAAAAGGTGTTCCCTGCGCAAGAATAATATACGCCGCCGCAAGAATGCCCTGTCTTTTCACTTTTTCAAGCCCGACGTTTCCGATTGTCTCAAAAAAATTTCCTGAATACGAAGTTTTTCCAAGATACGAAATTGCAAGCTTGTCAAACAAAGTGTAATTGTCATGACATTCTACGTAATTAATTGAAAGGCTTGGAATGCCGCTTGGATTTCTGTTGTTTTTTCCAGTCGCACCAAGAAGTCCTTTTTCAATTTCTGAATCGCAAAAAATTCCCTGAACTTGGCCTTTTGCAAATCCACCGAATTCGCTTCCTTTTATTGCGTCTCTAAAATCGTCATTGAACGCGCCGACTCCACAATTTTTTCCGCAAGCAACAGAACCTGAGCATCCGTTTTTTACAGCGCATTCTCCGCCAGTCCAAGGCTCTCCGTAAACCATTACGTACGGATCGATTTTTTTCAGTTCGCAGAAAATTTCCGACATAGTTTCCTGCTCCTGGACCCCCATAAGGTCAAAGCGAAATCCGTTTATATGGAAATCTTTCATCCAGTGCTTGAGAGAATCGAGCACATATTTTTTTACCATTTTATGATTTGTGGCTATTTCGTTTCCGCAGCCTGAACCGTTGGAATATCCGCATTCAGAATTAAGCCTGTAAAAATATTTGGGAACTGTCATATCATAAAGCGAACTATTTCCCGTGCCGTCAGTGTGATTGTAAACAACATCCATTATCACGGCGATTCCCGCATCATGAAACGAGTTTACCATTCGCCTCATTTCTTTTACAGCCTGAGTTCCATCAGTATAGCCTTGAGAAACATAGCGGCCTTCTGGAACATTGTAGTGAAAAGGATTGTATCCCCAGTTGTATGAAAAGTCTGAATTTTTTTGCGCGTAATCAAACATCGGAAGAATCTGAACATGAGTTACGCCAAGTTCTTTTAAATATGAAATTATTTTTTTGTCAGCAACTTCAAGAAATTTTCCAGTTGAAGCAGGATTTACAGCGCGGCTCCAGTCCCGTATGTGCATTTCATAAATTACAGCTTTTGAATAATCAGTTTCTTTAAATGGATTTTTATATTCTGATTTTTCTATGACTGCGATTTGCGATGCAACAGAATCTGGAGCAGCGACTGTGTGCCAAATGTCAGCAACTTTGAAAACTTCCGTGCCAAAAGAAATTTCATACTGATAGTAAGAGCAGCCTTCATAAGAGCCGCTAAAAAACCAGACGCCTTTTTCCTTGCGTTCCATTTGCTTTATGGCGCATATTTTTTTTGCAGCTGAATCTTTAAACAGCAAAAGACGCACATTGCTTGCAGTCGGCGCCCAGCATTTAAAAGACGCAGAAGTTCCGTTAAGTGTTAAGCCAAGATCATTTCCGTCGTAATAAAAAGCGGAATCAATTAGCTCAGCAGAATTTTCATCTGAATAATATTTTTTATCCACACTGAAATTATATAGAAAACAAAATAAGTTTCAATGCGGATTTTTTTCAACCCGAAATTTTAAAGCGACTTTAATTCAGCGGAAACAACTTTCCATCCGCCTTTTTCTTTTACAACTTCAAGCCAGGCATATTTTTCTTCAAGAAGCGGTCCTGGATTTATGACAGTTGTAACGCCAACTTTACAGATTCCTGCGCTTTCGTGAATGTGTCCTGTAACAACTGCAAGAGGCTTGTACTGCTCAATGAACTGCGTAAAAAGCTCACTTCCAACATGAATGCCTCCTGAAATTTTATCGCAGTCTGTGTTCTTTGGAGGATTGTGGCTGACCGCAATTAAGTTGTTCCATTCCTGCTCGCCTTGTTCCGTAATAATTTTAAAGTCCGCCATAAGTTCTTCTTCTGATTTTTCATTCGGAGTTGTGCCGGTAAATTTGCTTCCGCCGCCACTGCCTGCAAATGCAAGACCTTCGTACATAACAAGCTGCTTTTCTACGGAAATGTCACGCTTTTCAATTTCCTCAATAAACGAAGGATTGTCGCAGTTTCCGATTACAGAAAAAATTGTATCGTGTCTGGAACAAAGTTTTTCAAGAGCTGGAAGCCCTGTTTCCTCATTGCCGAATTTTGCAAAGTCGCCTGCAAAAATAACGCCGTCCGCCTGCTTGAAAATTTCATCCATTTTATCAAGAACTTCCAAATTTCCGTGTAAATCTGATATTACTAAAAATTTCATTTTAATGCCTCCGAACAATTTAAGTTTAAATTTCAGCAAGAACTTTTTTCAGCCTGTCCATCTGATTTTTCGTTCCAATCGTTATGCGAACAAAATCATCGATGCCCGGCGTGTCAAAGTGGCGGATAAGAATTCCGGCTTTTTTTACAGCTTCGTAAATTGAAGTTCCGCCCATTCCGTCTTTTTTTGCAAAAATAAAATTTGTCTTGCTTTCAATCACAAACCAATTTTTTGAGCGCAAAAATTCAGTGAGAAGATTTCTTTCGTTCACAATTTTTTTTACGTTTTCTTCATAGTAAGAATAATTTTCACAAGCGGCTTTTCCTGCTGTCTGCGCAAGAAAATCAACTGGAAAATGATTGAATGAATTTTTTACTGTAAAAATTGAATTTATAAGTTCTGGGTTAGCAACGGAAAAACCAAGCCTCATTCCGGCGAGCGAAAAACTTTTGCTGAACGTGCGCACAATGACAAGATTTTTGTAATCCTTTAAAAGTGAAAGGCAGCTTTCCTCGCCGAAATCAGCATAGGCTTCGTCCACAACAAGAATTCTGTCCGAAGGAATTTTTTTCAGGAAAGATTCAACTTCCGCGCGCTTCAAGGCAATTCCTGTTGGAGCATTTGGATTTGCAAAAATTATCGGGCTGTTGTTTTTTTCAGACTCGGAAAGCATTTTATCTGTGTCCAAGCCCCAGTCATTTTTGAGCGGAATTTTTTTCATCTGAATGTTATAGAATCCGCAGTAAACAGGATAAAAACTGTAAGTGAACTCAGGAAGAACAAGCGGACATCTGCTGCCAAAAAATGTATAAAAAACAAAAGAAAGAACCTCATCACTTCCGTTTCCGCAGAAAATCATTTGCGGAGTTATTTTAAATCCAAGTTCTTTTTTTGCGCTCTGGGAATTGCAAAGAACTCCGCCCGTGGAATTCAGCATATCGGCAATCGCAGTTCTAAGCTCAACAGAATCCGGGTCTGGATAAAGCCTGAGTTTTTCACGGTGGCAAGACACGGATTTTTTTATAGCTTTTGCAACATTTTTGCTTGGCGGAAAAGGATTTTCATTTGCGTTCAGCTTTATATAAATTCTGTCCTTTGGCTGCTCGCCGGGAACATAAGGATGAAGATTTTCTAATCGTTCAGATAGCATTTTTACCTCGAAAAAAAATATGCGGATTCAACTTTTGCAAAACTTGCCACATAAAACGCAGCAGATTTTTTTAGCTACATTTTAAATAACTTTAGTCTTTCGCAAGCTTCTTGGATATTTTCACGGTGTCCGAATGAACTGAAGCGGATAAAGCTTTCGCCGCTCGGTCCGAATCCTGCGCCCGGAGTTACAACTACATTGCACTGGCTAAGAATCTGATCGAACACGTCCCAGCTTTTCTTTCCCGGAAATTTCGCCCAGACATAAGGAGCGTTTCCGCCAGAATAAACTTCAACGCCCATCACCTTGAAATTTTCACTTTCCAAAGCGGAACGAATCAATGCGGCGTTTTCAAGATAATAGCTTATCGTTTCCTGCATTTCTTTAAGGCCAGTTTCATCCAATGCGGCAAATCCTCCAGCCTGTGCAATATTGCTTGCTCCGTTAAATGCAGTGTTTGTTATGCGCGCCCAAGCGTCTGCAATTTTTGAGCCGTCATCAAATTTTAAATTCTCTGGAACTACGCACCATCCAAGGCGGACTCCTGTGAATCCTGCCGGCTTTGAAAACGACTGCATTTCAATTGCACAGTCCTTTGCGCCTTCAATTTCATAAATTGACTTAGGAAGATTTTCATCACGTATAAACGCTGAATAAGCCGCATCAAAAAGAACAAGACATCCGTTTGCTTTTGCAAAATTCACAAGTTCAAAAAGATTTTCTTTTGTTGCAACTGCGCCGGTAGGATTGTTCGGCGAGCATATATAAATCAGGCTGTCTTTTTTTACAACAGACAAATCCGGGAAAAATCCGTTTTCAGGAAGACACGGCATATAAGTTATGTCCTTGAATCCGTTTTCTGTAACAGGCTCTTTTCCGCCGGCACCAGCCATTACAGTTCCGTCAACATAAACCGGATAAGAAGGATCTTGAACTGCAACATTCACATCCGCGCCAAACATTGCCTGAAGCCGTCCAAGGTCGCACTTTGCTCCGTCCGAAACAAAAATTTCACTTGGCTTGATTTCGCCATTGTAAATTGCCTTTGAAATGCGCTCACGAAGTTTTGGCATTCCCGCGCTGTCATCCTGATAGCCTTCATAGCCTTCTTTTGTGCCAAGAGCTTCCACAAAATTTTTCATTTCTTCAACAATATGAGGAGCAAGCGGTTCTGTTGTGTTTCCAATTCCAAGACTGATTATTTTTGCTTCTGGATGCTGAGCCTGAAACGCCTTTCGTCTTTTTGCAATTTCAGGGAAAAGATAACCTTTCGCAAGATTTGTGTAATTTTTGTTTCTCTTTATCATTTTGACTTCCTCTGTTCAATTTTTAAAAAGTTTAGCATTTTTGCAGGTTTGCTACAATGAAAAAAAACGACCTCCTGAAAAACAGAAGGCCAAAAACAAAGGAGGTTTATGTAATAAGGAAAATTATTTTATGCGGTAAGTTTCAACCATGTATCTGATTGAAGTTCCTGTTTCATCTTCAAGAGTTTTCTTTACAACAAACACAAGGCTTTTTCCCGATTTGTCTGCAAAAATTCTTTCAATCTGATACGCAATGATTCCCTTACGCTCAAAGTCAGGAGTTCCAACAGCAAAAGAAGAAACTGTGTTTCCTGAAGAATCTTTTTTCAGAACTTCGATAAAAAATTTTGAACGGCAATTTTTTCCGCTTCCATTAAAAGACGGAACAAGGCGCACGTGATAAAGAATTCCGGAAACGTCAGATATTCCTTCAAAATCCTTGAACACAATTTCTTCTGTAGGAGATTTTGTTTCTGACTCGCGCAAATACAAAAGTGTTCCGACTCCGGCTGGCTTTGCATTGTACTTTGAAATTTTCCAGTTGCATTTTGCCTTTAAATTTTCGTAAGCGTTTTTTCCTGAAATATCCAAGGAAGAATCTCTTGACTTGAAAACTTCACCTTTTACAAAATCATTTGCGGCAACATCAACCGTGTAAATTTCCGCCCAAGGCTCATAAGTTTTATCAGTTTTTCCGTACTGGCCAAAAAGATAATATTTTCCGTCTTCAGAAAAACCTATATCGTCAAAAGAAGCGGCATCTCCTGCAAATGAACTGCACACAGCAAAAAAAACAGAAAATGCGCAAACTAAAATCTTTTTCATTTTATTCCTCCCGGAAAAAACTTCACAAGAAAATACTGGAAGTTCCCACAGATAAATTTTCGGCAAGAAAAAACAAATCTTTAGGAAAGAATTCCGCGGAAAAGCAAAAGTGTTTCCCTTGATAAAAAGAAACCGCTGGAGTATTCTTTAGGCATGACTTTAAAAAACAAGAACAGAATTTTTCTTTTTCTATTTATATTCAGCGCGATAATTTTTTTGTTCAACATTACAGTTCTTTGCATTGCGGCGGCGGCAAAATCAATAGTTCCGCCGATAAATCCGATGCGACCGTTCGTTCTTATTCCAAAAGGCGGTTTGTGCCCGTACAATTTTAATTCATCATTGGCGGCAATAATTGCATTCAGTCTTTCAGCTCCAGCACTTTCAATCGCAATTTTTAAAGGATTTGAAAAAACGCCTTCACTTGAAATTTTATTTTTTTCCGGATTTATAATCAGCTGCGTTACAGAAAGCGCGAGAATTCTTTTGCCTCTTTTTGGATTTTGGAAAACAAATTCGCTTTTTTTAATTTACATTGGACGGATTGTTGCAGCCGGAAGATTTCTTGCGCCGATGAGTCTTTTCTTTGCGACAGTTTTTTCTTCCGCGGAAGAACTTCAAAATGCAGAACGGAACATTTTTATTTTGCTTGCTTCAACTTGCGCATTCGGATTTTTTTACCCGATGGATACGACAATAACAACTTCGACATGCACAGTTCTTTGGGGTTTTAGAAAATTTTTTGCGGTCATAAGAGTTTTTATTGTTGTAGTAACAATCTTTTCAGTTTTGGCAGAAGCTTATACAAAAGGAATAAATGGGATTTACATAAAGGCATTGGGCATTGTAATTCTTGCGACAGGCTACGGACTTTTATGCAACACAGACTGCTGGCTTGAATTTTTCATTGCGATTATTCTTTATGCTTCAGGATGCGTTCTTTATTTAAAGACCGTTCACTATTTGGAAAACACCTGGAACTAGCAAAGCAAATATTGAGCTAATCCGCCGAGCAAAATCGGAATAAAAAGATTGTCAAAATCCTTTAGCGGAAGAATTTCAATAAGCATTCCAGCTCCTGCAATTATGAGCGAAACCTTTGTTATATCCGTCTGTCCTTGAAACATAAAAAAGCAAGCCAAATAGCAAGAAATGAAAATCGCAGAAAAACAAGTGAGGCTTCCTGCGACAGTTTTTCCTTCTGTAAATGGAATCTGAATTCTTCCAAAAAGTTTTCCTGCAAGACTTGCAAGTCCGTCTCCAAAGGCGAGAGCATAAATTCCAATTGCGGCAGGAAGTTTTTCCCATAAAATTGCGCTCAAAATAATTCCCAAAACCAGCGTTACAGGACCTAGAACGAATTTATTTTCATCGCGTTTTCTAGCGGCGGCTTCTGTTACGGCGGAAATTAAAAAAACTTCCTTTCCATTCAAACGCAAAATTTCTGCGGCGGAATAAAAAACAACCAGCGCAAAAAGACAAGCGATAGTCGGCTTGTATGCAATCCAAAGAAAACACGGAACAAATGCACTGCACAGATGAATTGACTTTCTGAAAAGCTCTTTTAAAATTCCAATTATTTTCTGGCGAGAAATTATTCCGCTGTATTTTTTTGAGAAAAGAGCCATCATAATTATTCCAGTCCTTCCTCTCCATTTAAAAGCCGCGGAATTTCTGTATAGATTTCAGGTTCATATTCAGAAACAGGGCGTGTTATATATTTTATGTTTTGCTCGGCAAGATTTGAACCGTCAAGCCTTATCATCGTTGTCTGATTTCTTGTCATTGCATCCCAAGCTCTAAGACTTTCCTGCAAGCTGACAATCGATTTTGCATTCAGCGAGCTGTCTCCTGTTGCAGATGCAATTCTTGAAAGCGTAACTCCAAGATTGTTGGAAGCCTTCATGTAAGTATCAACAATATCGGCATGGTCATCACGAATCTGCGGAAGCACAACTCCATATTTTTCACGTTCAACATCAAGAATAGAAAGAAGCCTTTCATAATATCCACGCGCAATATAATTGTCTCCGCTCAAATTCAAAGTGTTCGCAAGGGCAAGCAAAAGATGTGTGTCATTTTCATTTGTGTCCTGGCTCTTTATAAACGAGCCCAAAGCGGCAGGATAATTTCTATTTTGATACTGGATATATCCAATTCTATAACGCACAGATGAAGTGTCGTGCTTGTTGTTCACTGCGTTCTGATAATTCCTTAAAGCGGCGGCATTATCCCCGGAAATAAAATAGTCCAAATCCGCCAAATCAGAATACAAAGTTCCGACATTTTCATCGCTTTCAAATCCGCTTGAATCCCTCTCGCGCTCAAAAATTTCAATTCCTTTTCCGTATAATTCTTCCGCAGTAAGATATTCACGCTGATTGCGCATTTCTTCACCCAACAGCCTGACTGCGTTTATGTATTTGTAAGTGTCCTTGCGGTTTCTCTTTGGCTGATTTTCAAAGGAATTTATAGAAGCCTCAAGAAGTTTTGCCGCATTGCGTCCGCTTCTAGTTTCAACAAAATAACGGCCCATGTTGTAAAGCGCAACAGAATTTTCCGGAGCAGATTTCAGTGCGGTTTCCAAAAGTTTTCTGACATCTTCTATAGAAAATCTTAAATTTTCTTCTGACGGCCGAAGTTTTCCATAACGCTTGTCGAGCATATATCCGCTAAGCTCAATCAAGTCCTTTGAAGAAATGGCATTTTTCTTGCCCATCAGAATACTTTTGTACATAAGAACTTGGCGCAAATTATCTGTGCGTATAAAATATCTCATCTGGCGCGAAAGATAAAGGTCGTTGATTCCGTAAAGCTGAGTGAGCAAATCATACTGCTCTTTTGCCAAAGGAAATTTCTCAGCATTTCTGTCCGAAGCCCATTCAAGATACAAGTCGCCCAAAGCAAGCAAAGCGTCTGAATCATTTATGTGATAATCAAGAACTTCGCGCTTTAAAATCCGCTCGCCTTCCTCGTAGTTGTACAAGTCTGAAGTTTCCATGTCTGCCCATTCAAGTCCAGCTTTTTTGTCATGGTTGTAACGCTGAATAATCGCGCGGTACATCATTCTGGAACGGTCGTATTGCCTGTGATTTCTGTACCCTTGGGCAAAGCGGAAAAACCATTTTTTTACAGGCTTATAAGTCAAAGCCTGATTGAATTTTTTTTCAGACTGCGGATATTGACTGTCCTGCAAAAGCGCATATCCTTGCTTGTAAAGAGTGCTCGCTCTTGCCGGCTTGTAAATAAAATTGTTTGTAAGCGTAAATATACAGAAAACAAGAATCGCAGCGGCAGTTGTAAAAATCGCGCTAGGAATTATTCTGTTTTTCAGCTGATACTCAATTGATTTTTTATAGGCTTCATATTCAGCGGCAGAACGGCGTTCAAAATCCCGAGGAACATCAAGCGAAATATCAAGAAGTTTTTCCAATTCAGAGGCGACTTGCCGTGCAGGAGCTTTTCTTAAAACTTTTTCAAGAACTGAAAAAATCGCTTCATCTGTAAATTCGTTTTTTACAACAAAATCCTCAAGCGCAATTCTTACATTCAGCGGATAAGTCGCAAGATTTTTATGAAATCTTTTGTACTCCGCATCTGTAAAAGTGTTTTTAGGTTTTTCATTTTCTTTGGCTTCCGCGGCGTTGGAAAAATCAGCAGTCGCAACATCAGGCTTTTTTGTAATGTCGGCAGTCGCAATGTCAGAAAATCCCGGAATATGAAATTCGTCATCGCCATCAGAATCAACTCCGCCAAGCTCAAATCCGCTGTCTTCCTGATTTGAAAAGTCAAGGTCGTTTATGTCGCTTGTGTCAAAAGTTTCAACAGGCTCATCTTCTGGAACATCCATTTCCGGGGAAAAAAGTTCGCCGTCAGTTGCGGCTGGAGCGGAATCAGTTTGCTCTGTAGTCTTTTCTTCAGTTTCCGGCTTCTCAAAATTCGGCACAGAAGGCTCTTCGTTAAAATCAGGTAAGGAATCTGAATTGTCTGGAGGCATATCAAAATCCGGCAAATCAATATCAGAAAAATCGTCGGCTTTAGATTCCACGTTTTCCGTGGTAGGCTCTGAAATATTTTCTTGAGGCGCATCAAAAGCTTCTGATTTTGGCTCGGAAGATTTTTTGCCGTTCAAGCTGTCAAGATCCGGCAGAACATTTTCCTGAGCTGAATCATTATCAGACGGCATATCAAAAAGAGACTCGTCAAAAGCAGTTCCGTCTGGCTCTGAAGCCGGAATAGAATTTTTGGGAGCAAAATCAGCGTCTAAAGAATCCGTATTAAAAATATCAGGACTTACAGATTCTTCGCTTTTCTCGGATTTTTTTTCATCATTGGAAATTTTCGGCTCGTCTTGCGCTTGAGATTCCGGGCTGGATGCAAGAAGAGACTCCAAGTCCATGTCTTCAATTCCGATTTTTTCAGGCTCTGGCTCAGGCTCCGGTTCTTTTTTATCTTCAAATTCAGACAAATCAAGATCGGACAAATCCATGTCTCCGGCGGAAGGCAAAAGGTCTGAAACATCAGGAACTGACTCTTCTTCCGTTGCGGCTGACTTTTGCTCAGAAGCAGATTCAGAATCATCGTTGTCCATAAAGTCAGAAAAATCGTTTGCTTCACGTTTGCGTTCTTCTGCGGCAGCGGCAGCTTGTGCCTGATCTTCTTCTGAAAGAGCTGGAAGTCCATTTACAAAATCTTCAGAATCATCTATATCTGCGACATCTTTGGGGATTTTTACTGTTACTGGTTTTTCTCCGCGGGCAGCCCGGATTTTTACTTCATCACCGAGATTCAATATATCCGAATTAAACTGCTGCAACTGCTTTAGTCCTGGCATGGTTAAAAATTATACTCCTCAAAGCGACATGTTTTCAAGTCTAATATCGGCACACAAATCCGCCAAGTTTAGAAAATTGAAATCCGCGGAAAGCCTCAAAGTTTCAGCTAGAAAATAGAATTCAACTTTAAAATAAAAAATTCCGAAAATACATATATGAAGAAAATACTTTGCGCTATTTTTTCAGTTTTTCTTTTTTTATCTTCTGCGGAACTTTTTTCTGCGGAATCAAAAGCCATGCTCACAGACGAAGAACTTGACTACGCCGAACTTGTGAACACAATTCAAGATGTCGGTTCTCCATATCTCAAAGGCGACTATGCAATTTTCACATCAAAAAGCAACGCACGCCACATTGGAATCGCATTCGACTTTGAAGGATTCAAAACGATTCATTCATTCAAGATAAAAAAATTCATCGACATGGAATACAAAGAAGCCGATTCAATTTATTTTTATATTTTGAAAGTCCCCAAAAATGTTCTTGAAATAAATTACAGACTGATTATAGACGGACTTTGGACTATTGATCCGCTCAATGATGAAACAGTTTTCAGCAGGGAAACAAATCTTGTGCTTTCACATTTTAATGCATCACGTGAAATTCCGCAAGTAACCGAAAAAATCAGCGGCGGAAAAATCCGTTTTGTCTACAAAGGAAAATCCGGTCAGAAAGTTCGTGTAGGCGGAAGCTTTACAAACTGGGACAGTTGGATTTATCAGATGAGCGAAGTTGCGCCGGGAGTCTATCAGTTTGAAATTCCGCTTCCACCCGGAAAATATGAATACGCTTTTTACACTGGAATAAATTCTTTTCCAGATTCAGGAAACCCTCAGAAATGCTACACTCCCGATGGAAAAACAGCATCTCTGATTGTACTGGACTAGAACTTAAATCCGCCAGGCATATTAAAGCCTTTCGGAAGATTTGGCATAGAGCCGCCCATTCCCATAGCTCCCATTTGCTGCATAAGCTTTGCCTGTGCGCCACGGTTGCGCGCAAGTTTTTTCATTGTGAGTTTTGTCTTTTCAAACTGCTTTATAAGCTTGTTCACTTCCTGAACACTTGTTCCGCTTCCTTTTGCAATTCTTTTGCGGCGGGTAGGACCAATAATCAAATGGTTCATTCGCTCTTTGTATGTCATGCTTTGAATGATAGCTTTCTGATGCTTCATTCCAGCCTTGTTGATTTGATCTTCGCTGATTTGTCCAGAAAGTCCTGGCATCATGTCAAGAAGCGATTTTATGCTTCCCATTTTTTCAACTTGCTCAAGCTGCTCAAGCATATCCTGCAACGTAAATTCATTGCGCTGCATTTTTTTCTGCATTTTAAGAGCGGCTTCCTGATCCACAGTTTCCTGAGCTTTTTCAACAAGCGAAACAACATCACCCATTCCAAGAATTCTGCTTGCAATTCTATCCGGATGGAAAGGCTCAAAGTCTTCTGTTTTTTCACCAGTGCCGATAAAGAGAATCGGTTTTTGCGTAATCGACTTCAAAGAAAGAGCCGCGCCGCCACGTGCATCTGAATCGAACTTTGTAAGAATAACGCCAGTCAGTCCAAGCTGCTCATCAAAACTTTTTGCAATATCAACAGCATTCTGGCCAGTCATGGAATCCGCAACAAGAACAGTTTCCACAGGATTAAGTTTCTTTTTTATAGAAACAAGTTCCGCCATCATTTCTTCATCAATCTGAAGGCGCCCGGCTGTGTCCACGATTATTGTATCAAGTCCGTTTTTCTTTGCAAAATCAACTGAATGCTCCGCAACTTTTACAGCATCTTTTGAATCTTCCTTGTAAACAGGAACTCCGATTTTTTCGCCAAGAACACAAAGCTGCTCAACCGCCGCCGGACGAATCAAGTCGCAGGCAACAAGCAAAGGCCGCCTTCCATCCTTCTTTAAACGAGCAGCAAGTTTATGCGCCGCAGTTGTTTTTCCCGCGCCCTGAAGACCAAGCAAAAGAATTACAGATTGAGTGTCAGGTCCTTTTAACGCAAGGTCAGTTTTTTTATCGCCGAGCATCGCAACAAGCTTGTCGTAAATGATTTTTACAAACTGCTGGCCTGGATCTACAGCCCTTAGAACTTTTTCTCCCTTCGCCTCTTCAATTGTGCTATTTACAAACCGGCGGACAACACGCAAATTTACGTCCGCTTCCAAAAGAGCCATTTTTATCTGCTCTACGGTTTCCTCTATGTTTTTTTCTGTAATTGAAGATTTTCCGCTCAAAGTGCGGATTATTCCGCTGAAAGTTCCTGTTATTTTTTCAAGCATTTTTTACTCCATTTTTGAAATATGCTATCTGTTAAGCAAAAGTTCTTTAAGACATTCTTCCGCATTGATTTCCTTATTAAGAACTTTGTACAAGGCATTGCAAATAGGAAGCTTAAGATTTTTCTGCTCCATGATTTTATGAACATATTTGCAGGCAATCGCACCTTCAGGCAAATATCCGACTTTCTTTACATTCGCAATCAAATCATCAAGATTTTTAAACTGATCCATCATTCTGTTTTTTATCAAGTCTTGCCCGAATCTTCTGTTGCGTCCATATTTAGATTTGCAAGTTACATCCAGATCTCCGACCCCACTGATTGAAGTGAATGTAGCCGCATGAGTTGCGCCCATTGCAAAACCAAGCGTCTGAATTTCATTAAGACCTGCCGCCATCAAAAGACTTTCAGTATTGTCTCCAAAAATCGGACTGTTTTCAGCAAGAGCATCCATTGCCCCGTAAACAACAGCAATTACATTTTTAGCAGCCGCGCAAACCTGAACACCAATAGTATCAAAAGAAGCATAAGCCATGATTCCTTTTACACGCAAAAGATCCCGCATACGAACCGCATTTCTATGATGCTGGCTCGCCGCAATGAGTCCGGTTATTTTTCCAAGCGCAACCTCCTCGGCATGGCTAGGACCCGCAATGTAAACTGTCGCGTTTTTATAGCATTCAGGAAGAGCTTCTTCCATTGTGTCCAAAACAAATTCAGGATTTCCAGATTCAGAAGGAACAAATCCTTTTGTCAGCGCACCGATTATTGTAGAACCGTCCGCAATATTAGGAACATCAGTAAATTTTTTTATCGTAGAAGCAATATAAAGAGAAGGACTTCCCATAATCAAAAACTGCTTTCCCGCAGCAACAGCTTTTATGTCAGAACTTGCAGTAATTGATGGTTCAAGCGCATATCCCGGAAGATACCTTTTGTTTTCATGCTGATTGTTTATAGACTCAACAACGTCCTCTTCCATTGCCCAAAGCTGAACTTTATGTCCGCCGCGCGCAATAGCAGTTCCCAAAGCTGTTCCCCAAGCTCCCGCTCCAATTATTCCAACTTCAAAAATTTCCATATCAAATTTCCTTGATAAAGCTGACTGAATTTTACTCTTCAACCTAATTTGCAACTAGCTCAATATTACTACAGAAAAAACAATTCCTCAATGCAAAAAATCAACCCAAAGGAAAAACAAAAAAGGCACTGCAATGCGACAAAATGCCTATGCAATGCCTTGTAATCTTTATAGAAAAAATTAGTACCAAATTCCAGCCTGATCTTCCCAGTCAACAAGTTCTTCCGGCTTGAAAAACAATGCGATTTCTCTTTCTGCGCTTTCGTCGCTATCTGAAGCATGGATTATATTATGAGAAGTGTGGCAACAGAAATCTCCACGGATAGTTCCAGGAGCCGCCTCAGCAGGATTTGTTGCGCCAGTAATCTTTCTAACCAAAGTAACACAGTCATCGCCCTGCCAAACCATTGCAACAACAGGACCGCTTGTTATGTAATCAAGAAGCGGATCATAAAAAGCTTTTCCCTTGTGCTCAGCATAATGCTGGGAAGCAAGATCCTGGCTTATGTTCATAAGTTTCAGTCCAATCAATTTAAGACCTTTTTTCTCAAGGCGGCTAACAACTTCACCTACGAGCCTGCGATTCAAAACACCAGGCTTTAACATTGTAAAACATCTTGTACTCATATTCAGATTTTAACAGAAATTTCCTTGTTTTTCAACGGGTAATAGACTTTCCCAAAAACCTAATCTATACTAGCAACAGAATGACTATAGAAAAAAAGGAAATCATCGAGCTTCAAAAATCCGTAGAGCGAAAAATCGAAGAGCTTCAGCTTTCTGCAAAGCCGGACTCAGCGCAAATATTCGATTTGAATATGCTTGACTCAAACATCTCGCTTTTTCTTCTTGCTGCGGAATTCAAAGACGATCCACTTGAGTTAAAGCCGAGCAACAAGCTGATTATAGAAGCGTTAAAAAAATTCAGAAGCGGCTCAACAAAGGAAATTGACATTGAAACTTTCGCAAAAGAAGCCGCGACCGCCGCAAATGAAATTTTAAGTTTAATAGATCAGTTTGAAGAGCGTATTGAAGAATCCACGGAAAAAATTTTCTGCGCAAATCTAAAAGCCCGTTTGGATTCCGCATATAGTTCAATTCAGCAAATTGCTTTTTTAAAAAATGAAGGAAAGAAAAATCTTAAGCTTTGGCAGACTCAGGAAATTCCGCTGCCAGTTTCAAATGCCGGAAAAATTCTTGGAAAAATAAAATCTGAAAAAAAAGCAGCCGCTTCCCGCGCAAATGGAAAAAAAGGCGGACGTCCTTCAAAAAATCCTCAGCAGACAAAAAAAACCGTTGCCAAAAAGACAACGGCTAAAAGAACTAAGTCAACTGTTTAGTTTGCAGAACCTACAAGACACATCCATTCGGCTTCAGCGCAAAGAACATCACCTACAAAAGCTTTGCCCGACTGCTTTACCATTTTTGGACTTACACGCAAATTTGTAACTTCCATTCTTACAGTATCGCCCGGACGAACCTGATTGCGGAATTTAACCTTGTCAACTGTAGCAAGGAAAAACAAGCTGCCTTCAGCAAAAGTTTTCTGCAAACTCAATGCTGCTCCGCCTCCCTGCGCCATAGTTTCAATAAGAATCACACCCGGAACTACAGGATACTGCGGAAAATGTCCTTTAAAGAAAAAGTCTTCATCTGTAAATTTTCTTGTGCAGACGCAGCCTTTTTCATCATAGCTTTCAATTGAATCCACAAACAAAAATGGTTTTCTGTGCGGAAGAAGGCTTTCTATATCAGTAAATCTTTCCATGTTTTTACTCGCTGACTTTTTTGAATACAACAATTCCGTTGTGTCCGCCGAATCCGAAGTTTCCGCTCATAGCAACATCAATATTCATGTCGATTCCTTTGTTCGGTGTGTAGTCAAGATCGCATCCGCCTTCAACATCAACTTCATCAAGGTTGATTGTCGGAGGAATATATCCTTCTTCAATTGCCTTTACACAAATCATAGCTTCAAGCGCGCCGGCATCACCAAGACAGTGTCCGTGCATACTTTTGGTTGAAGAAATATGAAGTTTCTTTGCAGCCTCGCCGAATGCCATGTGGAGCATTGCAGTTTCACCGGAATCATTCAAGTGAGTTGAAGTTCCATGCGCATTGTAATATGTAACATCTTCTGGTTTTACACCGGCATCTTTCATTGCCAAAGTCATTGCGCGTGCGCCCATAATTCCGTCTGGATTAGGAGCTGTAAGATGATAGCCATCGCAAGTTGCGCCATATCCGGCAAATTCAGCATAAATTTTTGCACCGCGGGCTTTTGCGTGCTCGTATTCCTCAAGAACAAGAATTGTCGCGCCTTCGCCCATAACAAATCCGTCGCGCTGCTTGTCAAACGGACGGCAAGCCTTTGATGGATCATCTGCCCATTTTGAGCTTAAAGCCTGAAGAACTGTAAAGCCCAAATTTGCAAATCCGTTCTGTGTAGATTCAGCTCCGCCAGCAAGAACAATGTCGCTTCTTCCTGCACGGATATTGTCCAAAGCCTGTCCAAGAGCGTCTGAACCAGAAGCGCAAGCTGTAGCTATTGTGTGAGCAACTCCGTGAAGTCCAAATTTTATGCTGATATTTGCGGCAGCTTCATTTGGAATAAGCTGAGGAATTGTCATTGGCGGCATACGCTTAAATCCAGAGTCAAAATAACTTTTCATGCTTGATTCTGTAATCTCAAGTCCACCGATTCCAACTCCAAGATAAACAGCAGCATTGTCCAAGGCTTCCTTGTTGTCTGTAAGATTTGAATCGTCTAAAGCCATTTTTGCAGCGGCTACAGCATATTTTGAAAATCTTGCCATTTTTCGTGCTGACTGAGGATCCATGTATTTGTCAGCCTCAAAATTTTTTACTTCCGCAGCATACTTTACTTTAAAAGCAGAAGCATCATAATGTGTAATAGTTGCGATTCCGCTTTTTCCAGCTCTTATAGAGGCCCAAGTTTCTTCAACGCTGTTTCCGATTGGCGAAACACATCCAAGTCCAGTTACAACAACTTTGCGCATAATTTTCTCCGTAAAATAAATTAATTAATATAATAGATTTATAAATGAAAGATTTAAGCTCCCATTCCACCGTCAACACCAATAACCTGAGCAGTTACATAAAGGCTCAAGTCAGAAGCAAGGAACAACGCCGCGTTTGCAACATCTTCAGGCTTTCCGGCTCTCTTTAAAGGAATTCCTTCAACCCATGCCTTGCGTATTTCTTCTTTTACAGCATTTGTCATGTCTGTTTCTATGAAGCCAGGAGCAATGCAGTTTACACGAACACCACGACTTCCAACTTCTTTAGCAAGCGATTTTGAAAACGCAATAAGTCCGCCCTTGCTTGCAGAATAATTCACCTGCCCGGCTCCGCCATGAATTCCAACAATTGAAGCCATGTTGATTATAGAGCCTGATTTTTTGTGAATCATATCATTTGAAATAATCTGGCAAACAAGAAAAGCCGAAGTAAGATTTACTGCAAGAACTGAATCCCAGTCTTCCTTTTTCATTCTAAAGCTCAAAGTGTCGCGTGTAATTCCTGCATTGTTTACAAGAACATCAAAACCGCCAGACTCACCAAGCGCATTTTTCACCGCCGTTGTAAGAACTTCCGCGTTTCCTGCGTCTGCATAAAATTCATGGAAAGCAGTTCCATTCTCCGCAGCAAGTTTTTCAAGCTCAGCTTTTCCTGCGGATTCTTTTGTGCACATTCCCCAGACTTCGCATCCATTTGCAAGAAAAACTTCAACAATCTTACGTCCGATTCCACGTGAAGAGCCAGTAACCAAAGCCTTTTTGTTTTTTAAAAGCATATTTTCTCCAATAACAATTACAGATTATTTACAGATTCAGTTGTGTTAACTGGCAAAACTGCAATCGAAGCGTTGTAGTCAGTGTTTCCCCAAAGTCCAGAAAGAACTTTTCCAGGACCAACTTCAAGAGCTGCCCATTTGTCAAAACCGTCAGCTTTCATAACAGAAGCAAGGCAATCTTCCTCATCTGTCCAAAGTACTGGATTTGTAAGATGAAGAACTGCGGATTTTTTTGCTTCCTCGCCGGAAACACATTCTTTTCCTGTTACATTTGAAAACAATTTGATTTTCGGGTCGTTGAAGTTAACATCTGCAATAGCTTTTTCAAATTCTACAGCGGCATCCTGCATCAAAGGCGAATGGAAAGGACCTGCAACCTTTAAGCGGACTGCACGGCGCGCTCCAGCTTCAGAAGCAGCTTTTTCAACAGCAGCAAGGGCATCAAAAGTTCCGCTCACAACAGTCTGCTTTACACTGTTCATGTTTGCCGCATAAGCATCCTTTATGCCGGAAGCTATTTCCTTTACTTTTTCGGGAGGAAGACCAAGAACTGCTGTCATTCCAGGAGCATGACCTTCGTTTTTTGCCGCGATTTCCTCGCATACTTTCTGCATTATAAGTCCGCGCTGACGTACAACTTTTACAACATCTTCAAATGACAAAACTCCTGCCGCATAAAGAGCCGGAAATTCTCCAAGGCTGAATCCCATTGCCGCAGAAGGCTCAATATTTTTATCTTTTAAAGCAGCCATCAAAGCAAGAGAAGCCGCTGTTATGGCAATCTGGCTGTTGTCAGAACGGCTAAGTTCCGCCGCATCCGATTCCCACAAAAGTTTTGCCATATCTAAATTTACAATGGAAGAAACATCATCAATAACTTTCTTTGCTGAAGAAAAAGATTCAGCAACGTCTTTTACCATTCCTGGAGCTTGTGCGCCTTGTCCCGGAAACAAAAATGCGTATTTTTCAGCCATAATTACCTCTTCTATGAATTTTATTTTATTATGACAAAAAAAGATAAAATGTCAAGTATTTTCTTTTTACAGAGCCTTTGTTTTCTGTGTAAAAATAGAATTTAATAAAAACAAAAAAAAAGCCCCTGCATTTAGCAAGAGCCTCTATAGAAATAATAGAATAAAACAAACTATTCAGTTAAAATCTTTATAACTTCCGCTTTGTCCTGAGTATTCAGAATCTGAGCGCGCTTGTCGGCAGATTTAAACAAAAGGCTGACTTCAGCAAGGAACTGAAGATGCGGACCAGTTTTGTTTACAGGCGACAATGTCATAATAAATATGCGGCAAGGTTCCTGATCCAAACTGTCAAAATCAACAGGATTGTCTGAAACTCCAATACAAGCAACCAAGTCAGAAACTGTGTCAGTTTTTCCATGCGGAATTGCAATTCCATGCTTCATACCGGTAGACATCTTACGCTCACGGTCAAGAACACACTCCTTTGCAACTGCTTTATCTGTTACTTTCCCGGCTTTCACGAGAATATCGAGAAGCTCGTCAATAATTTCTTCTTTTGTAGTTCCCTTTAAATGAAGGTCTACTGTGTCAGGTGTTAATACAGTTCTTAAGTCCATATTAATATCTTATGTTCACATGGAAAATTTGTCAAGTTTAAATATGCAATGTTAAAATTTTTAACAAAGTAAATTTTTTAGGAAATTCTAGAAAATCTGCGCGGAATCTTTTCTAAAATCAAGCGGCGTCGTCTTGTAATATTTATGGAAAGTTTCGCAAAAGTAGCTTGTTCCAGAAAAACCGCATTCATAGGCAATTTCTGTAATCGGAATGTCAGTCTTGCAAAGAAGCTCAGTGCTGACTTTAAGCCTATATTTTATAAGATAAATTATCGGTGATTCTTTTAAATACTGGCTGAAAACTGAAGAGCATTTGCTTTTGCAGCAGAATCCGGCGGAAGCAATATCTTCAAGTGAAATTTTCTTCTTATAATTATCCTGAATAAAAACCATCATCAGCTTTAAAGCGTTAAGTCCGGCTGAATTTTGCAGCGAAGTTTCAGATTTTATGTCCACGCTAGAATATATTAGCTCAAATATGCTGAAAAAATTCCGCTGCGTTATAAACTGCCAAGTCTTTGTTTCTTTCTTTAGATGAATTTCTTTTAGAAGTTTTATAATTTTATTTTGCCATTGGACTTTTCGGCTCAGCTTTATAAAAGGGTAATTCGAATTGTACGTAAACGGCTTTACAAATTTTTCATCGAAATTTTTATTGGAGCAAAGCAACGAAGGGTTTAGCAAAATGCAGATAAACTCGCAGTCTTTGTGCTCCGCTGAAAATCCGTAGTGAACTTGCCGGCTGTTCACAAAGATTGCGTCTCCAGCTTCAATTTCAATTAAATTTCCATTCACGTTGTAAGTTTCAAGGCCATCAAGAACAATTATAAATTCCCAGTCCTCGTGCCAGTGAGTACAGCCTTTAAAATCAGGATAGAAAGATAAAAAACCGCTTGTAATATACGCAGGAAAAGCCGGGTCGTTATACGCAACATTTTCTGACAAATCCACATTGAAAGTTGAATAGCGCTTCAAAAACTACCTCTTAAAAAAAAATGGAAGATTGTTATATTAATTTAGCATATAGTTAAAGATTTTGAAAGCAAACAATGTTAATATTGATAAAAAACAGGTGTTGTTTTTTTTAACATTTTTACTTAAAAATTATTACAGGGGATTTTATGACATTTGCAGAAAAAATTCTTGAAGCCGCGCAGGAAGGAATCGTACTTCTTAGGAACAACGAAAATACGCTTCCGCTTTCAGAAAATGAAACTGTCTCTATTTTTGGAAGATGCCAGTTTGATTTTTACAAATGCGGAATGGGTTCTGGAGGTTCTGTTCGCTCACCTTATTCCACAAATTTAACAGACAACATTCCAATGGCAAACAAAGAGCTTGCAGAAATTTACAGAAACTGGATAAAGGAAAATCCGTTTGACAATGGCGGTGGCGGATGGGCAATGGAGCCTTATTTTCAAAAGGAATTTTATGTTTCTGCGGAGCTTGCAAAAAATGCCGCGAAAGTTTCAAAAAAGGCGATTTTCGTTGTGGGAAGAAATGCCGGCGAAGACAAAGACTTTACAAAAGAAAAAGGCTGCTGGCTTTTAACTGACGAAGAGCGAAACGTAATCAAGGAAATTTGCTCGGCATTTGAAAGCGTAATAATTGTTTTCAATACCTGCGGAATAATCGACACAGCTTGGATTGACGATGAAGAATTTTCTGGAAAAATAAAATCCGTAGTCTACGCTTGGCAAGGCGGTCAAGAATCCGGAAGAGCCTGCGCAAATGTTCTGTGCGGAAAATCAGTTCCATGCGGAAAACTCACAGATACAATCGCAAAATCAATAGACGACTATCCTTCCACAAAAAATTTCGCAACACAAAATGAATCTTTTTATATGGAAGATATTTATGTCGGCTACAGATATTTTTCAACATTCGCAAAAGAAAAAATTTTGTTTCCATTTGGATTCGGACTTTCTTACACAGAATTTAAAACTGAATTTGTTTCTTCTTCTGTAGAGGGAAAAAATATAAACGTAAAAGTCCGCGTGGAAAATATCGGAAAAAAATTCAGCGGAAAAGAAATTGTCCAGCTTTATGTTCAAGCTCCGCAGGGAAAACTCGGAAAGCCCTTAAAAGTTCTTGCCGCATTCAAAAAATCAAATTTGCTAAAACCAGGCCACTCGCAAGAGCTTGAGCTTTCATTTAATTTGGAATCAATTGCTTCTTATGACGACTCTGGAATTTCTGGATTTGAATTTTCGTTTGTTCTTGAAGAAGGAAAATATTTTGTGTTCATGGGAACTGATTCTGAAAACGCAAAGAAAATTCCTTTGGGAAGCAGCGATTGTATTTCACTTGAAAAAACTTACGCTACGGAAAAACTTTGTCAGGCGCTTGCTCCAAGAAAAACTTTTTCAAGAATCAAGCCTGCACAAATAAAGCCGGACGGAAATTATTCAATTCAAGAAGAAAATGTTCCGCTTGAATCGTTTAGCCTTGAACAACGCATAAAAGAAAATCTCCCAAAAGAAATTCCATTCACGGGAAACAAAGGAATAAAATTTCAAGACGTAAAGAAAAATCCTGAGCTGCTTGAAAAATTTGTTGCCCAGTTGAACAACGAAGAGCTTGCAACTCTTGTACGCGGAGAAGGAATGATGAGCCGCAAAGCGACAATGGGAATCGCTTCAGTTTTTGGCGGCGTAAGCGAATCTCTTTACAACTACGGAATTCCTGTTGCAGGATGCGCGGACGGACCTTCAGGCATAAGACTAGACACAGGCAAAGAAGCTTCTCTTATGCCAATCGGAACTTTGCTGGCCTGCACTTGGAATCCGCCTCTTGTTCAAGAGCTTTTTGAATTTGAAGGACAAGAATTAAAGCAAAACCAGATTGACACAGTTCTTGGACCTGGAATAAACATTCACAGAAATCCACTTAATGGAAGAAACTTTGAATATTTCTCTGAAGATCCGCTACTCACTTCTGAAATGACGCTTGCGATTTTAAAAGGCGTTTCAAAAGAAGGTCCGTTTGCAACAATAAAACATTTCGCCGCGAACAGCCAGGAAACACAAAGACACGAACACGATTCAATTGTTTCAGAACGTGCATTGCGAGAAATTTATCTTAAACCATTTGAGGCTGCTGTAAAACGTGGAAACGCACAGTCAATTATGACAAGCTACAATCAAATCAATGGACACTTTACGGCAAGCAACTACGATTTAAATTCAACAATTCTCCGCAAAAACTGGAAATACACAGGCATTGTAATGACCGACTGGTGGGCAAGAATAAACGACTGCGTAAAAGGCGGAAAAGGAGAAATTGAACTTACAGCCTCGATGGTCCGCGCAAGAAATGACATCTACATGATTGTAAACAACGACACTGCGGAAAAAGACGGAAACAACGACAATATAAAGTCAAGCTTAAAAAATGGCGAGCTCACAACTGCGGAACTTCAAGTTTGCGCAATGGACATTATAAAATTCCTTGCAAAAACTCTTGTTGCAGAACGCAAGCTTCGTCCGCTAAACAATATTCCAGTCTTTGCTCCAAAAGCAGAAAATCAAAATGCAAAAAATCCAGCTCAGGAAAATTTCAGATTTCTTTGCAATGGGGAAACAAAAAGAATTTTCTTTGCGCCGGAAAACGGAGTTTACAATGTGCTTGGAGTTTATTCAAAGCCAACTGATGTGGACAAAGTTTCACAATCTGTATGCAACGTTCTTATCGACGGAAAACCAACATTCGCATTTGAATGCCGTTCAACAGAAGGAAAAGAAACTGGAGCTGTAATCGGGCAGGTTCAGCTTGAAAAAGGCAACTACGAAATTTCGCTTGAACATACAAAGCCTGGAATCGAAATAAAATTCGTTGCATTGTCAAGAGATGTTTCTGTTTCATCTGGAATCGACTATTTAAAGTCCGAATAAAAAACGCTGCTTTGGAAATTCATATAGCCAGCTAGAAACTGCTGCTGTCTGAATTTCCATTGCGGCTTCTTGTACATAAGTTTTTTTTCTATTAAAATGAATTCATTATGAAAGCTATAGTTACTGTTGTTGGCGCAGATAAAGTCGGTATAATCGCAAAAGTTTCAGCGTATCTTGCAAAGCATTCTATAAACATTGCGGATATTTCTCAGACAATTTTAAGTGGAAATTTTGTTATGATGATGATGGTTGATTTTGACAATGCGGACATCGGAATCGACACTGCAAGAAAAGAACTTGTTGAAGAGCTTGGAACTCTTGGCGTTGAAGCAAACATAATGAATGAAAAAGTTTTTTCTGAAATGCATAGAATTTAAAAACAAAAAACTCCACTCTGAAACTCAGAATGGAGTTAAAACCAAACACACACACTTTTAAACCAACTCGAGGAATTAGTTTAAACCTGTGCCTGTTGCTGGCATTTTTTATAAGACTGCAATGCAAGATGCAAAGCAGTCTATTTTTTTATGCAGTTTCTCCAAGAGACTTGCATTCAGCAAGAGCAGCTTCATCTGGTGCAAGCTGAACTTTCAAGCCATCGCCATTTACAACAGTCGCACCCGAAGCAGAAAGACGTTCAACCCAAGTTCTAAGCCACTGTCCGTCGCCCCAATCATAAGAACCAAACACAGCAACTTTTTTTCCGCTCAAGCCGCCTTCAAGATTCGTGTAGAATTCTTCCATTGAATCCTCAAGAACCTCATCTCCCATCGCAGGGCTTCCGAGTATAATAACATCGCAAGCAAGAACATCCGAAACATTCGCATCGCTTGCAGTCGACATCAAAAGTTCCGCACCGCAAGATTTTACACCTTCAGCTACAGCGTTCGCCATTGCCTCTGTGTTTCCAGTTGTGCTTGCATAGATTACAGCTTTCTTCATATCTACCTCACATAAAATTTATTGTTTTGCAAATTGCTTCAAAATTGTTTCCAGCTTCTAAAAGGCTTGAGCATAAAGCAGAGCATTTTTTGTAAAGCTCCATTTTTTTTACTGCTTCGGCTACATTTCCGTAGACTGCCCAAGCCCCGGAAAATTTGGTTTTCGTTCCTGAATATTTTTCATATCCAACAACATCTTCCAAAGGATATCCAAGGAAAATTCCAATCTCATGCGGAAAAATTTCGCAGTAAGAAAGGCGTTTCAAAAGTTCATTCAGAACATTTGAAATTCCATTGTCTGTAAAATAGCCTTTTAAATTCAAGTATGACAAAACTTCAGGCTTTGAAAGAATTTCCTGAACAAGCTTTTCGTCATAAATGAAAAGCAAAAAAAGATTCTCTCCTCTTCTTGCAATTTTTATTTTTTTCTGACCGCCCTCAAGGATTTTATTCCACAGAAGAATTTTTTTGTATTCACAAAACAAAACTTCTTTTGAAACAGAAACAAGACTCGAAGGCTTTACTCCACACAAAGTCGGTGCACCTAAGTGAATTACTGTCTGCTCAAAAGTTTTCATACAACCTCAAAAAAAAATGCGGGCATATCACATCAGTGGCTGTGTAAGGAGATGTAAACTTAGGATTAAGAACCGCAAGTTTATATGCCCGCTAATAATAAATACAAGTTAGACTAAACTAACTTACAAAGTTAGCATACAGTAACTAAAAAAGATTGTCAATCATTCTGGAAAAATTTTATCAAAAAAAATCCGCCATTCTAAAACAGAACGACGGATAAAAAATGCAGGCTAAGAAAAATTATATTTCTGAAAGTTTCTTTTGAACGAGGGAACTTGCTTCTGCTGGATTCGCCTTGCCTTTGGATTCTTTCATAACCTGTCCCATAAGCCAACCGACAACATTTGTTTTTCCAGACTTAAAGTCGGCTACAGCTTTTGGATTTGCTGAAATAACTTTATCAACAATTGCTTCAATTGCTCCGCTGTCGCTTACAACTTCCATGCCTTCAGATTTTATAATTTCCGCCGGCATTTTGTTTGTCTCAAGCATTTTTGCAAAAACAACTTTTCCTTGTGCGCTTGAAATTTTCTTTGAGTCAATCGCATTTACAAGTTCCGCAATATGGGTAGGAGTTATAGAAACATCGTTGATTGTTTTTTTATCTTCATTCAGTTTTGCAAGAAGCTCGGTAAGAATTATATTTGCAGTACGCTTTGGATTTTTTGTTCCGGCAGCAGCTTCTTCAAACCAAACAGCCAAGTCGCGGCTAGAGGTCAAAGTTTCAACATCAAAATCAGAAAGTCCGTAGTCCTTCTTTAATCTTGTGCGCTTTGCTTCTGGAAGTTCTCCGACTTTTGACTTTGCATTTTCAATAAGCTCCTCGCTTACACTAAACGGCTTTATGTCCGGCTCAACAACAAAGCGGTAGTCAACAAAAGAATTTTTTGTGCGCTGAACAACAGTCTGGCCTTTTGCTTCGTCCCAGCCCATTGTAACTTTAAAACCCGGATTGAATTCCTGACGGTCTTCCTGAAACTCTTTAAGCTGACGCTGAGCTTCGTAAGCACAGGCATCACGGATTGAACGGAACGAGTTCAAGTTCTTGATTTCAGAAATCGGAGTGTGGTAAAGTTTTCCGTCTTCCCAAACATTCAAGTTGATGTTAGCATCGCATCGCATATTTCCTTCTTCAAGGTTTCCGTTTGTAACTTTAACATAGCGCAGAATTTCCTGAACAGTTTCCATAAAAAGTGCAGCTTCTTCCGGGCTTGTCATATCAGGCTTTGTTACAATTTCAATAAGCGGAGTTCCAGAACGGTTGTAGTCGATGTAAGAATGAGAACCCTGCAAGTGCAACGATTTACCTACGTCCTCTTCAAGGTGAATGCGTTCAACACGGACGCGGCGGTATTTTCCGTTTTCAACAATGCAGTCATTGCCTATGAAATTTTTTGTGCGGCATTTTTCTGAACCAAACTGCTGTTCCTTTGGATACTTGTGCATCGGAAGATCAACATATCCATCGTGGCAAAGTGGAATATCATATTGCGTTATCTGATAGCCTTTCGCAAGGTCAGGATAAAAATAATGCTTGCGGTCAAATTTTGTAAAGCGCGAAATCTCGCAGTTAAGAGCAAGTCCCGCAACAGAGCCAAGCTCAACATATCCTTTTGAAACACGAGGCATCGCTCCTGGAAGTCCAAGGCAGACAGGACAAACGCGGGTATTTGGCATTCCTCCGTAACGGTTTTCACAGGCACAGAACGCCTTTGTTTTTGTCAAAAGCTGCGTATGAATTTCACAGCCGATTACAATTTCATATTTATCGATAGAAGGCATTTTTACTTTTCCTCCGCAACAGGAATTCCGCATCCCTTATTCTCGTTTTCCCATGCTTGGGCAATTTCAAGAATTTTCATTTCGCTGAACATAGGTCCTGCAAACTGAATTCCAACAGGCATATTTCCGTTTTCCAAAGAAGTTCTTCCAGCCGGAACAGACAAAGACGGAATGCGGGCAAGATTTACAAATGTCGTGAACAAGTCGCTAAGATACATGGCAAGCGGGTCATCAACTTTTTGGCCGAGTTTAAAAGCCGGAGTCGGACAAGTTGGACAAAGAATCAAATCGAACTGCTCAAAAAGCTTTGCAATTTCACGCTGAATGCGGGCACGCACAGACATTCCCTTTTTGTAAGTATCACCTGAAAATTGCTCAGATAAAACATAGTTTCCAATTATGATTCTGCGCTTGACTTCCGGACCAAAACCGTTGCTTCTTGTGTCCACATAAAGCTCATCGTATCCTTTGCCGTTATCGATTCTGTTTCCGTAGCGGATTCCATCAAAGCGGCTCAAGTTCGATGCGGCTTCAGACAAAGCAATTACGTAATAGCTTGCAATGGCGGCATCAAGAATCGGAAGGTCAACAACTTCTATTTTTGCGCCTTTGGACTCAAACCAGCCGCGGGTTTCTTCAAAGACTTTTGCAACATCGGCATTCATTCCTTTTGATTCAAGGAACTGCTTTGGAACTGCAATTTTCAGTTTAAAAAAATCAGAGAAAGCATTAACTGAAGGCTTAGCGTCAGGCAAATCGGCGGAAGTGTCGTCATAAAAATCAACGCCGCTCATAACGCTCAGCGGAAGCGCAATATCCTGCGGAGTGTGTCCAAGAATTCCAACCTGATCCAAAGAAGAGCCGTAAGCTACAACTCCCCAGCGGCTTAGAACACCATAAGTTGTCTTAAGACCGTAGATTCCGCAGTAGCTTGCAGGAAGACGGACAGAACCGCCTGTTTCAGTGCCAAGAGCAAACAAAGCCTGATTCGCAGCAACCGCAGCAGCAGGACCACCGGAAGAACCTCCAGAAACATAAGCGCGGTCAATAGGATTTCTTGTAGGCCCGTAAACTGAATATTCAGTTGAAGAGCCCATTGCAAATTCATCCTGATTGCATCTTCCAATCGGAATTGCGCCGGCTTTTTCAAGGCGGTTTATTACAGTCGCGCTGTACGGAGCAACATATCCTTCAAGAATCTTGCTTGAGCAAGTAAGCTTTTTTCCGCGCACAGAAATATTGTCTTTTACTGCAAATGGAATTCCAAGAAGAGGCTGTTCATCAAAAAGTTTTTCAAGAGAACCGCTGCTTCTAGCTTCTGAAATTTTCTGGTCAGCAGCTTCCGCAGACTTTAAAATATCATCATAAATTTCCAAAAAGGCATTAAGCGGCAATGCTGAATTTTTGTCAGCTTCAAAAGTTTCCTTGGATTCCTTTACCAAAGCCACGCTTGAAGTTTCTCCGCTTTTTAAGGCCTCTACAGTTTCTCTTATAGTCTTGTACTTCATCTTACGCACCTTCTCCCAGAACTTTTGGAACCTGGAAATATCCGTCCATAAAATTCGGCTCGTTTATTTTCTTGACATCGTGCATCTCAAGCCCCGGAACAATTTCGTCCTCGCGCAGGCATTCAGCCTTTGTTGTAGGATAAGCGTCATAAGGATTTTCGCTGTCATCGTATTTAGAAAGAATATCAAAGTATCCTACAATTTCGTCCACCTGCTTTTTTAAAGTGGCCATGTCTGTGCTTTCCGGGGAAAGACGTGAAAGGTATAAAAGTTTTTCCAATGTTGATTCGTCAACGGTACGTTTATTTTCACTCATGCCGCGATTATACAAAATTTAGAACGTTTAAGCAATTTAAGGGCGGATTCATTTCTTGGACAAAAAACGGCTTTAATTGCTTAAATGCAAAAAAAAATGTAAACTTTATCTTGCGTGAAATTTTTTCCGTCTAATAAAGAAAAAAGATGAAAGACTATTATAAAATCCTAGGCGTTTCAAGAACAGCGACAATCGCAGAAATCCGGCGCGCGTACAGAAAGAAGGCAAAGATTCTGCATCCAGACATCACGGGCGAAGATTCAAAGGCTTTCCGCGAACTTGTAGCAGCCTACGAAGTTTTGTCCGACATAAAATCACGCGGACTTTTTGATGAGTCAGTTTTATTCAAGCAGAGCAATTTCCACCGCGAAAAAAATTTTGAATCATTCGACTACAGAAAATGGCTTCTGGAGCGCACCGATGACGAAAGCCGAGCCAAGCTGATTTTTTTTGACCTTTTGCATAACAACGAAGATGAAGCTGTAAGGGAATTCAAAAGAATGAATATGGAACGCGTTGGATTCAGGCTGTCAAGATGGTTCACGCGGGAAGACTTTATGGACTACGGCTTTATTCTTGCGGAAGAGCTTGTTCTGAGGCAGGAATACTACGACGCGGTCATTCTTCTGGACCAGATTATACGGATGGAATTTTCGTTTGAATATTTCAAGCTTTTTTTTCCGGAAGTAAAGAGCCTTGCACGGCATATTCTTCGGAACAACATTGAAGGCGCCGTAAACGATGAACTTGCAATAGACGCATGGGAGCGCGCGCTTGAACTTAGGTTCGGAAAAAATGATGACGCATTTTTTCTTTTAAAGATTGCGGATTCTTACGAGCGGATTGGGGATTTTCAGACTGCCAAAACATGCAGAAACGAAGCCTCAAGAATTTCCGCAGAAGCAAAATAGGAAATCATGGAGTTTATATATGATACGTTTAAAAAATGAAGAGCAAATCAATGGAATCAGAAAAAGCTGCCACTTGCTTGCTGATTTATTCAATGAAATTATTCCAAAGATAAAACCCGGAGTAAGCACAAAGGAAATCGATGACTGGTGCGTAAACTTCGCAAAAAAGTTCGGGGCGACTCCGGCCTGGTACGAAGAAGACTTTCCGGGTTGTGCGTGCATAAGCATAAACAATCAGGTTATCCACGGAGTTCCTTCCAAAAAGCGGATTGTAAAGGACGGCGACATTATTTCGCTTGACATCGGGTTGAATTTAAAAGGCTACATTTCAGACAGCACACACACAGTTCTTGTAGGAAATGTAAAGCCTGCGCACCAAAAACTTTGCCGTGTTACACGCGAATGCCTTTTGGCTGGAATTGATGCTTGCAAGGCGGGAAACAGAATCAGCGATATTTCAAACGCGGTATATGACATTGCGTACAACCAGAACAAATACGGAGTTGTCTATGAATACTGCGGACACGGAGTCGGTCTTGAAGTCCACGAAGATCCAAGCGTCTGCAACTGTCCTTCAACTGGTCCGAATCCGCGCATTCAAGCCGGAATGGTTCTTGCAATTGAGCCGATGATTAACGAGGGAACTGCTGATGTTGATATTGAAGAAGGAAGCGAGTGGACAGTTGTTACTGCGGACGGTTCTTGGAGCTGTCACGAAGAGCATACTGTTGCGGTTTTTAAAGACCATACGGAAGTTCTTACTGACTTGGACTACAACGGAAATTCATGCTTAAAATAAAACGCTAAAATTTGAATAGATATTCAGGAGTTTAATTATGGAAAAAATCAAAATGAAAAATGCGATTGCCGAACTTGACGGCGATGAAATGACAAGAGTTCTGTGGAAGGTCATCAAGGAAAAACTTCTTGAGCCTTACGTTGAACTTAATGTTGAATACTATGACCTTGGCTTAAAGAACCGCGACGACACAGACGACAAAGTAACTTATGAAGCCGCAGATGCAATCAAACGTCTTGGCGTGGGAGTAAAATGCGCCACAATCACAAGCAACGCAGCCCGCATGGAAGAATACAAGCTCAAGCAGCTTACACCTTCACCAAACGGAATTCTCCGTGGAGAACTTGACGGAACAGTTTTCAGAGCGCCGATTTTTGTAAAGAATATTCAGTGCAATGTTTCTTCATGGAAAAAGCCGATTGTTCTTGGCCGCCACGCTTATGGAGACGTTTACAAGAACTGCGAAATAAAAACTCCGGGAGCCGGAAAAGCCGAGCTTGTTTTCACAAGCGATGATGGAAAAGAAATAAGAAAAACAATTCAAGTTATGCGCGGTCCAGGAATAATTCAGGGAATCCACAACTTGGACGATTCCATAAGAAACTTTGCACGCTGCTGTTTTATGTATGCCTTGGACAAAAAAATCGACGTATGGTTCGGAGCAAAAGACACAATCAGCAAAATCTACGATGGAAACTTCAAGGCAATTTTCAATGAAGTATTTGAATCCGAGTTCAAAGAAAAATTTGAAAAAGCCGGAATAGAATATTTTTATACGCTCATTGACGACGCAGTTGCACGCATAATGAAATGTGAAGGCGGAATTCTCTGGGCTTGCAAAAACTACGATGGAGATGTTATGAGCGACATGATTGCATCTGCCTGCGGAAGCCTTGCAATGATGACTTCAGTTCTTGTTTCCCCAAATGGAGAATTTGAATATGAAGCCAGCCACGGAACTGTTCAAAAGCATTACTATAAATATTTAAAAGGTGAAAAAACTTCTACAAATCCAGTCGCATTGATTTTTGCCTGGACAGGAGCGCTTGCAAAACGCGCAGAGCTAGACGAAACTCCGGAACTTGCAGAGTTCGCCCGCAAGCTTGAAAAGGCAACTCTCGATGTTATTGAAGAAGGAACAATGACAGGCGACCTTGCACGCCTCGCAAATCCGCCAGCAAAGAAAATTGTAAACAGCTGGGAATACATTGATGAAATTGCAGCAAGAATGGAAAAGTAAAATTTAACACTTCTCAAAGCTTCAAAAGTCCGCCAAAAGGAATATTGAAATTTCTACAAAGAGTTTCGTATTCCTTTTGGTCGTTTTTATTTTTAAGGCTTGTTACAAAAAAACTCATGTCAGGCGGAAGAAATTTTGGTTCACGCTGATTTTCTAAAGAAGTGATTTTTACAACTTCAAGAGCGTGGTTTGAAACTCCGTCCCGGCTATCCACTACAAAAACTTTTTTTCCGGCAACAGTAGAAAAATATTCTTTTATATCTTCCGCCATGTGAGTAAAATGCGTGCATCCAAGAATTATAGTATCGCAACCGCATGAACAAAAAAAATCCACGGCAGGCTTTACAGCGGCAGTCCGTTCCTCTTTTGAAGCATAAAACAAATCATGTTCTATAAAACTTATCAAGTCAGGATCTCCCCGATTGAACACTTCACATCCAGAAGCAAAATCAGAAACCAGTTTTTTGCAGTAAGGATGTTTTACAGTTGCGTTGGTTGCGAGCAGTCCGATTTTTTTGTTTTTAGTAACTTTTGCAGCAAGCTTTATCGCAGGAACAGTTCCAACAATAGGAACATCAGGAAATCTTTCTCTAAGCTGATTCAATGCCGTTACGCTGATTGTATTGCAAGCAATGACAACAATCCTCGGATTCCACAGGTCAAGAATTTTTTCTATTGATTCAGAAGCGCACAAAGTTACTTCCTCCTCTGATTTTTCTCCATAAGGAAAATGAAAAGTGTCGCCAAGATAAACACATCTTGATTCAGGAGATTTTTCTTTCAGCGAAAGCATATAAGGAATGCCGCCTGTCCCGCTGTCTAAAAACGCAAAGTCGATTTTTTCACTCATAAAAACCACAGAATATTTTTCCAGCCTTTATTTCAAAGACGAAATTTTATAAGCAAGCACTCCCCAAATTCTAGCAAAGAAATTTACCTTTTCACTCTTTCTGTCAGTAACAAGAGGAACTGTATTTAAAATTCTTCCGTCAAGTGAATATGACAAAGTTCCAAACTGAGTTCCTTCCTCAAATTCTCCAAATATACTTTTGGGAATATTTGCAGTAACATGAATTTTTTGAGCCGCTTCTTTTGGCGAAACCCCAGAAATAAATGGAACAGAAAAATTTTCACTTTTTGCAGGAACAAGACAAACACTTTTCAAAGAAGAGCCTGCAACTCCCACAGAAAAATTATGAGGCTGCTTCGCAATATACGGAGAAAATTTTGAAAACGCATATTCCATTAAATTAGTTCCGTCTTTCACTCTGTAAATATTTCCCTGTGCGCTTCCAATTCCCGGGCCTTTCATTGTAACAGAAATATAGCGGACACCGTTTCGTTCCGCAGTAAGAGCAAGGTTAAAGCCGCTTTCATAAATAAAACCAGTTTTCAATCCGTCGCAGCCATCAAGAGAACCGAGCAGCTTGTTTGTGTTGTACTGAATCACAGCCTGACTGTCACCGTTTTTTTGTGCGGATTCCCTTGGAAGATTTTTTGCAAGCGGATAACGCAAAACTTTTTGGGAATGAAATTCAGTAATTGCAAACGGAAATCTTTCTATATATTTTCTGCAGAAAGCCGCAAACTCTTTTGCGGTTGTAATATTTTTTTCGCTGTAGCCACTTGATTCCACAAATTCAGTTTTTACCAACCCCATTTTTTTTACAGTCTGATTCATCCGCTCAACAAACGAATCCATGTTTCCGCAGACATATTTTGCAACAGCAATCGAAGCATCGTTTCCGCTGGCAATCGCAAGTCCCAGCAAAAGTTCTCTGAGCGTCACTTTCTGCCTTTCGTCCAAGAACATTATCGAAGCGTCGCTTGGAAGATTTCTGGCCCAGCTTTCAGGCGGAAGTGGAACAACATCATCAAGAGAAATTTCACCATTTTCAACAGCTTCAAAAACAACATACATTTCCACAAGCTTTGTCATTGAAGCCGGCGGAATTTGAACATCAGCATTTTTTTCAAAAAGAATATTTCCCGTTGCAAAGTCAACGACAATCGCGCTTTCTGCATTCACAAACAAATCTGCTGGAACATACTGAAACGGAAGCTCTGAAACAATATCTGTGCGCTCAGGATATTTCTTGTCCAACGACTGCTCAAGAAAAGCCTGTTGTTCCAAAGAAAGCGGTTCTGGATTTTTTGGATTTAAAAGTTTGTAAACAGAAACTGCCTGCAACACAACAACGATAAAAACAACAGATAAAACGGAAAAAATTATTATGCGCTTTTTTTTCTTTTTATTGCTATTGATATTTTTATTTTCATCTATGTTATTAAAAAAATCTGATGTGTAAGTTTCCATTGCTAAACTCTGCTGCTCCTATTTCTTAAAACCATATCTGCCAAAGTGATTGCGGTCATGGCTTCCACAACAGGAACAATTCTTGGGCAAAGACAAACATCGTGTCTTCCCTCAATTAAAATATCACATTCATTTCCGTTTACATCAACAGTTTCCTGAGAAAGATAAATGCTTGGAACAGGCTTTACGGCAACTCTAAAAATTATATCATCGCCTCGGGAAATTCCTCCGAGAATTCCGCCGGCATTATTTGTTTCAAATGAAAATCCGCTTCCCATAAAATCGTTGTTTTCAAGTCCGTTTGAATCAGCACAACCGAATCCACTTCCAAATTCAATTCCTTTTATTGCGCCAATCGACAAAACCGCATGGGACAAAACCGCATCCAACTTGTCAAAAACCGGCTCGCCAAACCCGGCCGCCAAACCTTTTGCAACGCACTCAACAATTCCGCCGCAAGAATTTTTTTTCTGTTTAAACTCCTCAACTTTTTTTTGCATTAAAGCGGCGGCGTCTTTATCAGCAGTCCGCATTGCATTCTGTTCAATTTCAGAAAAATCAACTTTGCCGCTTTTTATTCCCGCAGCTTCTTTTGTATATGCAAAAATCTGAATTCCCAAACTTTTCAAAAACATTTTTGCAAATGCTCCAGCGGCAACCCTCGCACAGGTTTCTCTTCCACTGGATCTTCCGCCACCCCTGTAATCTCTTATGCCGTATTTTTTATAATATGTAAAATCTGCATGCCCAGGCCGAAATTTATTTTTTATATTTTCATAATCTGATGAATGCTGATTTGAATTTCTGATTAAGATAGCTATCGGAGTTCCTGTTGTTTTACCTTCAAACACACCACTTAGAATTTCTGCAAGGTCGTCTTCTTTTCTTGCAGTAACCGCCGCGCTTTTTGCACCCGGTTTTCTCCGTTCCATTTCATGCTGAAGAAATTTTTCGTCTACTGAAATTCCGGCAGGACATCCGTCTATAATACAGCCAAGTCCTGCGCCGTGGCTTTCTCCAAATGTTGCAACTTTAAAAATTTCTCCAAATATATTTCCAGACATAATTTTTCCTTGAAAAGAAAATAACAAAATTCTCAAAAGATTTTAACGCAATTTATTCATCAACTCAACACGGCTGTGAACTTCAAGTTTTTTGAAAATCTTTTTGTTGTGGCTTGCAACAGTTCCAGGACTTATAAAAAGTTCCTCCGCAATATCCTTGTCGCTTTTTCCAGAAATCATAAGTTCAGCAATTTGCTTTTCCCTTGAAGATAATTTTTTCATAAAGTCCTCTGATTTTTCTTCGCCAGTTTTTATCAAAGTAACTTTCTTTTTCTTTTCCAAATTTTTCTGCTCTTTTTTCTTGGACGGAGAAAATCTAGTTTTGTTTATTATCACGCTGGAATCTTTTGAATTTTCAACACGCTTAAAATCAAACACAACTGAAAATTTAAACTTGCTGTCATTTTTTGAAACAGACAAATCTCCGCAGTAAAATTTTGCAATGCGCATAAGAAATGTAAAATTACGCCTTTCATTTTCAGTCTCTATTCGAGAAAGAGCTTCTTCAATAGTCTGTGAATCCATTGTATTCGAAACTGAAAAAACAAAATTTTCCTCATCGCCTTTCAACGAAACTGAAACTTCTGTATTCGGAACAGAAACTTCAATTACAGAATTCAAAAACGATATAAAGAAAAGCTCCACAACTCTCATGTCCGCAAGAATCACAGTTTCAGGTTGAATGTCCATAGAACAAGAAATCGAATTTGGCTTGGACGAACAAAAAATTTTGGAAGCCTGAATGCAGCTCTTAAAAAAATCCGCAAGAAGAATCGGCTGATTTTCAATTTCAGTTTCATCATTGCACATTCTAAGAGCCGCAATCGTGTCGCTGATTTTGGCAGAATTGATTTTAATTCTTTCTATGTAAGAAGTATTTTTCGGAGTGAAAACCTGAGCAGAAAGAATGTCAGCCATACTCAAAGTCTGCGCCGAATCAACTAAAATATTTTTCAAAAGACGCTCAATCACATTCTTTTGCTTAAGAAGATTAGAATTTTGAGCCTTGATTTTTTCAAGCTCAACTTTTGAATTACGAGATTCCTGGCGGATTTTATAAGTTATAAAAAAAAGCGAAGGCATTGTAATCATCAAGTAAAACAAAAATGAAATTAAAAATTCATCAGAACAAATAAAATCGAAAAAAACATTGTTGTCTTTAAATCTTAAAATCCTTATAAGTTGAGTCAGCATCGAAAATAAAATCTGCGGAATCCAAAGCAAAAGTATTATCCGTGCATTTTTTTGCATCGCCCTGAAACACATAAATATTGAAACAATAAAAAAAACTTTTGTCGTTACAGAAAGCGCGGCATAAGAATAAAGCATTGTCTGGTCAGATTTCACCGTTAAAAGAACAACAAATATAACAACTATAAGCTGAATTTCAACTGGAGAAACTTTTTTATAAACGAATTTTGAATTTCCTTTTAAAACTGTATCTGCGGAAAGAATTAAAAACATCAGACTAAAAGTTTCAAAATAATACGCAAGCCTTGTTGAAAATGAAAACGTATTTAAAAAATTCCACAAGAATACAGATCCTATTCCTTTTAACTGAAGATGAAGCAAAATGTAAAACAAAGCCGCCATTGACAAAAAAAACGGCATTGGCCGGCGGACAGCAATCGCATATATAAAAAGTAAAGAAAAAATACAAAAGCTTATTCCCAGGACAATGTAAAGTTTTGCGAAATAAGTTCTTCGTGAATTAAAAAAATCAAGTTCATTAACAAGCTTAATATATATAAAATTTCCATTGTGATTTTTTATTTTTATCCTAAAGCGAGTGTCATCGTCATATCCTGAATTTCTAAAAACAGGAAACGCCTGCAAACTGTCCGGAACTTCTATTTCGTCTGTTGAAATTTTATGTCCAATTTTTCCAATGTAAAAAAACTTTCCTCCACGCTTCTCATAAAATTCCGCGGAATCTATATATTCATTTCCAAGGCTTACAACGCAATGCTGAATTTCTGAAATTTCAGGCTTTATTTCAATCCACAAGTTTCCATCATAAAACCCCGGATTTATTGGATTCTTTACAGTCTTAAACAAACTGTCATCAAGTTCACTAACGTCTTTTTGCGCAGTTTTATCAATAAACTGCTTTACTTGGATTGGAATTTCTTTTCCTGCTGATTTTTTTATTTTTGCACACAAAGGCAATAAATTGCATACCAAAAACAAAGATAAAAAAAGCAGATATTTTTTATTTTTCATAACTGAATTATAACCCAAGTTATTCTAAAATCAAATAAAATTTACCATATTTTAGGTATAAAACTACCATTTGCATGGTATTTGAAGCGATATTTCTCATCTCTATTATTCAAATCAATAAAGTTGAAGAGATTAAATATATAGTTTTTCACATATAAATTGAAAAACAAAGACCGTTCTGATTGAAGTGCAATTCACTTCGTTTTTCAGGGCGGTCTTTTTTATTAAAAAAGCAATGGCAGAATTTTCATTGCGTTGCTTTTTTTCTATAAAAATGCAATAATTATACAAAAATATTTGGAGGTCCCTATGATTAAATTGCGCGGTGCTTTTACAGCAATGATTACACCAATGAACAGTGATGGTTCAATAGATTACGAGGGCTTCAGAAAAAATGTAAAATTTCAGCTGGAGCAGGGCATAGACGGTCTGGTTCCGCTGGGAACGACAGCAGAAACTCCGACTCTTGATGAAAAAACCGGCAGCGAAGAGGACAAGATTATCGAAATTGTATTCGAGGAAGTCCGCAAATTTGAAAAAACCTCTGATAAAAAAATTCCAGTAATTCTTGGAGCTGGTTCAAACAACACAAAGGATGCAATTCTCTATTGCGAACGAGCAAAAAAAGTTGGAGCAGACGCGGCGCTTGTTGTAACTCCATATTACAATAAGCCGTCAAAAGAAGGTATCTTCCGCCACTTTGAAGCAGTCTCAAAAGTAGGAATTCCGATTGTTGTTTACAACATTCAGGGACGAACAGGACTTAATATTCCTACAGACTTGATGGAGCGCATTGCGGAGCTTCCGAACATTGCAGGCGTAAAAGAAGCAAGCGGAAACATTTCGCAGATGATGGATGTGATTGCAAAAATAAAGTCAAAGAAACAGGATTTCGCAGTTCTTTCTGGAGACGATGGACTTACACTTCCACTCATGGCAACTGGAGGAGACGGAGTTATTTCCGTTGTTTCAAATCTTGCACCTGCACTTGTAACACAAATGGTTACTGAAGGACTTAAAGGAAACTTTGACAAAGCAAGAGAAATTCATTACAGGCTTCTTCCGTTCTTTAAGGCCGCCTTTGTGGATGGAAATCCGACTTCCATAAAATATGCGATGAGCATCAAAGGTTTTTGCAAGCCTTGCGTCCGCCTTCCGCTTGTTGAAGTAACGGATTCTGCGAAGAAGATTATTGAAAATGCATTAAAGGAATGCAATCTGTAGATTATAAAAATGGAATTCATCGCTGGATTCCATTGGAGGAATAAAAAATATGTCAGCAAAGATTAAAGTTGGTGTTTTGGGCGCGACAGGAATGGTCGGCCAGCGTTATATAAAGCTTTTGGAAAATCATCCGTGGTTTGAGGTGACTTACGTTGCGGCAAGTCCGCGTTCCGCGGGAAAAGCGTACAAGGATGCGGTGAAGAACCGTTGGCTCATCGGCGAGAATATTCCTGCCGGTGTCGCGGATTTGACTGTAGAAGACGCGAATGATGAAAAAAAGGCTCTTGGAAAATGCCAGTTTGTTTTTTCCGCACTTGAAATGGGAAAGGAAGAAATAAAGGCGCTTGAAGCCGCTTACGCCGCGGAAGGAATTCCGGTTGTTTCAAACGCTTCGGCAAACCGTTGGACGGAAGATGTTCCGATGCTTGTGCCGGAAATCAACTATTCTCACCTTGATGTGATTGCGGAGCAGAAAAAGCACCACGGCTGGGACAAGGGATTTATCGCAGTAAAGCCGAACTGCTCGCTCCAGACTTACATGATGCCGATTCACGCGTTGATTCAGGCCGGCTACCCGGTAAAAAGAATGGTTGTAACAACTTTGCAGGCGACTAGCGGAGCCGGTTATCCGGGAGTTCCTTCTTTTGACATGATTGACAACATCGTTCCGTTCATCGGCGGCGAGGAAGAAAAGACTGAAAAAGAATGTCTTAAGATTCTTGGAAAAGTCCAGGACGGAAAAATCGTAAACGCTGAATATCCGGTTGTTTCTTCTACTTGCACGCGCGTTCCTGTAATCGACGGACACACAGCCTGCGTTTCGCTTGAATTTGCGGACAAAAAGCCAAGCCTTGAGGAAATTGAAAAAATCTGGACTTCGTACAAGTCTGTTCCTCAGGAGCTGAATCTTCCGAGCGCGCCGGAGCATCCGATTGTTGTGCGCCACGAGGAAAACCGTCCGCAGCCGCGCCGCGACCGCGAGACAGAAAAAGGAATGGCCTGCGTAATCGGACGCCTTCGCCCATGCAATGTGTTCGACATCAAGTTTGTTTCGCTCAGCCACAACACAAAGCGCGGAGCGGCACTTGGCGGAATCCTGAACGCGGAGCTGCTCAAGGCAAAGGGATTTTTTGACAATCTGTAGAAAAAACTTTCAATAAAAACATGGAGCTGTCTGAACACAGGCGGCTCTTTTTTTTCAGGCTGAAATATTTTTATGGAAAAATTCAATGGATAAACAAGAACTTCATAATTCAATTTGCAACAACGCAGTTTTTTCATTTGCACGCTCCGGCGGAAAAGGAGGACAGAATGTAAACAAAGTAAATACAAAAGTCCACATTTCAATTCCGCTTGCAAAACTTTCAGGACTTTCAGAAAAAGAACTGGAGCTTTTAACAAACAAACTGAAATCTTCAATCAACAAGGACTTTGAAATTTTCATTGACTGTGAAGCCTCAAGATTTCAAGAGCAAAACAGAAAAATTGCATTGGAACGCATCGAATCTAAAATCATTTCAGCTGTAAAAATCAACAAAAAGAGAATAAAAACAAAGCCAACCATAGCTTCAAAAGAAAACCGCCTTAAAACAAAAAAACTCAAGTCGCTTTTAAAACAGCAGCGCACATTTAAATTCTAATCAATCCGAATATTAAGTTTTAGTCTAATATGGAAAAACAACGCAAGCTAAAACCCAATCAGCTTTGTTGAGACGCTCAAAGTACTTTCGTCAACGGTTACAAGGCGGAACGCTTCGTTCTTGAAAAGCGCGGAAGTGTTTATCTGAGAGAAGCTTCCGAATCCGTGTTCAAAAACCGTATGGACGTGGCCTCCGAAAAGAGCTTTCACATTATTTTTTGCAAAAAGCGAAAGAAGATAGTTGCGCTCGGTTGTGTCTTCAAGAGCCATAAAAGGAACATTGTCGCTGTAAAAAGGATAATGCGAGAAAATCATTTTCGGATTCGGGTCAGATTTCAGAAGTTTTTCAAAGGCGTCAAGCTGGTCAGTTCCGAACGCACCGTTTCCTGTGTCCACAAAATAAAAGCTGAACGGCAATGAATCATAATCGGCTGCACCGGAAGAAAGCGAAAAATAATACGTTGACTTATACGGATAAACCGTTTTTTTCCAGTCTGTCCAGCCATTGTTGTAAAGGTCGTGATTTCCAAGAATCGTGTAAATTTTAAAAGCTTCCGTAGAATTTACAACATTTTTTTCAACCGCAAGCTTTCTGATTTTTTCAAGATAGGAATTGTAGTCGTTGTATTCAGACAAATGTCCACCGTCGGCAGTGTCGCCAAGGTTTACTATGAACCGCGGAATTTTAGTCTTGTCAATGCTTTCAAAAAGCGAGGAAATCTCGTCCAGAAAATCATTCATTTTTGATGAACGAACGTCGCTTGCGCCAATGTGAACGTCGGTAACAACGATAAAGCTGTATTTTCCGTTCAAGCCTAAACTTGAAGAAAGAACAGTTTCACCGCTCAAGTCTGAAAATCCGCTGAAACGATCATCAACGTCTTCCTCGCCGAACAAAAGCTGGTAAAATCCGTAGTTCGCGCATGAAGAAAAAGCAAACAAAAACAAAATTGAAATCAAAGTTAAAAGTCTTCTAAATCTTCTCAAAATGAAAACCTCGCTTTTAAATTCCATTCGTAGCGGTCGATGTAAGGAGCCACAACAAACTGGTCGCGCAGACGCAAGCCAAAATCAGAAGAGACTCTAAGTCCGTTTCTAAAATTCCAGGCGAATCCAAGAGAATAAAGCGGTGTGAACGCAAGCGGATAGCGGTAAACCCCATGCGAAACAATCGAGCCAAAAATTTCCGCGCCACAGTCAAAATAGTAATTCAAAGCGACAGAGCCGCTCAAAGAAAAATCCCAAAGAAAATCGCGGTCAACAGCGTCAATTCTCGCAAACTTCAAGCCAGAGCCTAAATTCGCAAGAAAAAGAAGCCGATTCTTCAACGCAAGGCGGAAAACACCCTCAAGATAAATGTCGTGCTCAGAATACAAATCGTAGTAACGCTGAAAATGATAGACAAGCTCCGCACCGAAGCCGATTTTTTGGGAATCAGTCTCTTGCCCTAACCGCGGAATAAAATAGTTGCCGAGCGTTGTAAAGTCAAAAATCTTGTCGGAAAACTGAACGGAAGCAAACACCTTGAAATTCGGCGAGAAATTCACGCAACTTTCGTTTTTTTCCGCAATTCCGTAAGTAAAGTTAAAAGGATTGAATTCACGCTCCACATTTTTTGCCGCAACGTAACCTGTACCGGCCTCGACAAACTGCGTTACACATGGAAAAGCGAAGCAAAATCCGCAGGAGAAAATCAAACCGAAAAGCAAAAAAATTCTCTTCATTACAATTCTAATTATAAAATTTTGACTGAATTTATCAAGAGAAAAACAAAGCAAAGCGCAACAGTAAAAAAATGTCTTAAAACTAAAAATTCAAATAACAAAACCAGGATGCAAGAGTCAAATCATTACGATTTTTACTAAAAACATTTATTATCTAATAAAATCATTGTGATTTTCACTAAAAATATTTGTTCTTGTATAAAATCATTATGATTTTTATTGAAATTATTTATTTTCTATCAAAATTATTATGATTTTAATCAAAAATATTTGTTTAAAAAGAAAATCACAGCGATTTTTACTGAAAACTTTTATTTTTTAATAAAATCACTGTGATTTTTGAAAAAAAAACTAATAGACTAGCAAATCTTCATAAACTTTGAAGTTCCGCTTATAGAAATTGTTTCGTCAGGGAAAACTACAACAATATCTTCTTGCGACATCTGAATTTTTGTTCCATTAGAACTGCAAAGCTCAACATTCTGCCCATCAAGCAAATAAAGCAAAGTCAGTTTCTTAGGAACAAAACTTTTTTCCTCAAGCAATTCAAGTGAAAAATATTCGCACTCAAACTTTCCTGGAAAAGGTCCTGCCTTCAGCAACTTATTGTTCTTAAGAGATGCAAGGCTTTTTTGAACATGAAGCTCGCGCGGACGTCCCCAGTCATACATTCTGTAAGTTATGTTGCTTGACTGCTGAACTTCAAGAACACGGATTCCTTTTCCAATGGCGTGGACAGTTCCAGAGGGAATAAAAACAAAATCGCCTTTCTTTACGTTGATAAAATTCAGTTCATTTTGAAAAGTTCCCTGCTGTATAGAAGAAGCAATCTGCTCATTGGAAAAATCTCCTTTTATTCCGTATGCAAGTTTAGCATCAGGCTCTGCGTCAAGAACGTACCAGCATTCAGTTTTTCCGCGCACACCTTCCCCTTCAAGTTTTTTTGCAGTTTCATCATCAGGATGAACTTGAACAGAAAGAGTTTCGTTTGCCTGAATTACTTTCACGATAAGAGGATAGTCCTTTCCAATGGCATTCAAAAATTCTTTTTGGCAACCATCGGGATGCGTGGAAGCTATCCATCTTTCGTATCCCCAGATTTTATCGCACTGAATAGGATTAAGCTTTAGCATTTTTACATCTCACTTTACGATGTCATATTTTTTAATGTAAGAAATAACATCGTCAACAGTTGTAAAGCACAAAGCTGTATTTGTATCCGCTGCGCCGTAGTAAATTGCAATTCTATTTGTGTCAGCGTCAACAAGAGCCGCGCAAGGGAACACAACATTGGCAACAAAACCACGCTCCTCATATTCAACTTCAGGCGTAAGAAGAAAGTTTCCGCAGCGATGAATTACTTTTGAAGGATCATTCAAATCCAAAAGAGCCGCGCCCATTGAATAAACAAAGCCGGAGCAAGTTCCTGTAACACCATGGTAGAACAAAAGCCAGCCTTCTTCTGTTTCAATTGGAGCACAACCCGCGCCGATTTTTACAGACTGCCACCACTCGCTTGATTTTCCCATAATCCATTTGTGGTTGCCCCAGTGCAAAAGATCGTCGCTTTCAGAAAGGAAAATGTCGCCAAACGGAGTGTGTCCACTGTCTGACGGTCGTGTCATAATATAATATTTTTCGTTGAATTTTCTTGGGAACAAGACACCGTTTCTGTTGAACGGAAGAAAACCGTTGCCTTTAGAAGTGAAAGTCTTGAAGTCTTTTGTTGTCGCGATTCCGATTGAAGCTCCGTGGAAGTCCGTGCACCAGATTATATGATAGACATCATCGATTTTTACAAGGCGCGGATCATAAGCGTAGTTCGGGCTTACATCGTTTCCATTTTCGTCAGTGATTTTAATCTTGCCATCGCTGAATTTCCAATTGAGAGCATCATCGCTGAATCCATAGTAAAGGTAAGGAATTCCGTTGCAAGTTTCAGCACGGAACACGCCGACAAAACCGCCTTCTTTCCATAATGCGACTGCGCTATTGAATATGCGGGTTACATTAGGAATAGGATTTCTTCCGATAACAGGATTTTTTGAATAGCGCCAGACAGGTTTGTCAAAGCCGGCAGGTTTGTCTTCCCACGGCATATTTGGAATTGATTCGCCTTTAATTTTAATCATTTTTTTATTCTCCGAAATTTATTTTTTGTTTATGAACTCAAGGTTTTTTGCAATGAAATCGCACCTTTGTTTTACGCAGTCAGCAGAACGTCCCGGGTCAGACGGAGTGTTGAATACATAGTCGGTAAGTTTTTCAAGTGTTGTTGTTGCAACATGAAGCCTTGTGTCGCTTGAGGCATAATAAATATAGACATTGCCCGAAGGTGTAACCGCAGCTCCGTTTGTAAACACAACATTAGAAACGTCTCCCACACGCTCTTCTCCAAGAGGTCCAAGGAAAAGTCCAGAAGGTTCAGCGATTACTTTTGACGGATCTTTTAAATCAGTTGCAAAACAGTAAAGAACATAGCGAAGACCAGCTGCTGTGTTGCGGACTCCATGCGCAATATGAATCCATCCGCGTTCTGTTTTTATTGGAACTGCTCCAGCTCCGTTTTTAACTTCTGTGATTGTGTGGTATTTTCTTCTGCTTGAAATTTTTTCTTCATCAATTACGGCATTTGTTATGTCGTCGCAAAGCCCAAAGCCTACTCCGCCGCCGCTTCCAGTATCAATAAAGTCATCCATCGGGCGTGTGTAAAATGCATATTTTCCGTTTACAAATTCAGGAAGAAGAACAACGTTTCTTTGCTGAGGAGACCGCAATGTCTTTAAGTTCGGAAGACGCTCCCACTTCTTTAAATCTTTTGTGCGCACAATTCCTGCACAAGCAACTGCCGCGCTCAAGTCCTTTGACTTTGTGTCTTTGCTTTCCGAACAGAAAATTCCGTAAATCCATCCGTCTTCATGCTGAGTAAGCCGCATATCATAAACGTTTGTTTCTTCTGCGCAAGTGTCAGGGAGCTGAACAGGGTAATCCCAGAACCTGAATCCGTCCACACCAGAAGTGCTTTCTGCAACGGCAAAAAATGATTTTCTGTCCGCGCCTTCAACACGGGCAACAAGATAGAATTTTCCATCTATATATAATGCGCCGGAATTCATTACTGCATTTACTCCGAGTCTCTCCATAAAAAACGGATTTGTCGCAGGATTCATGTCATACTTCCAGAAAAGCGGAACATGATTTCTCGTAAGAACCGGATTCTTGTAGCGGTCAAAAATTCCATTGTAAAAATCGCTCTTTTCATTTTTCATTGCAATAAGCGACTCATATTTGTCTGTCTGAATTTTTACTTTTTCTTCAAAGTTCATTTTATCCTCTTGATTCTTGAAATTGTTTCAAAGCACATTCGTCCGTTGTGGTAAGGACATTTCCACGGCTCAACTATAGGCTGACGAGTTGAAGGCTTGCGCTCCGCATCAACGCACCAGAACCATTCCGAGCCATCGCGCTTGTCAACTATATAATTCTTGATATAGCTCCAAACTGACTGGGCAGCATCAAGGAATTTTTTGTCATTTGTCTTTTGATACGCATTCAGAAAGCCAACAACAGATTCTGCCTGAACCCACCAAATTCGAATCTCGCTATTTTTTCCGCGCTCGCATTCGTTCAGAACAGAATTGTCTTTGTAGGCGGTTTTTAGAATTCTGTACGGAATAATTTCTGTGATTGGCGCAATTTTCTGTCGAAGCTCGTCATCAGCAAGAATTTCAAGTGTTCTGTCCACAAGCCAAGAAGTTTCTATGTCGTGTCCATAGGAATACAAGTCAATCAGCGAATTGAAATTTTTATCAAAGAAAACTTCCTGCCGTTTTTCCTTTGGATTCCAAATTTTGTCAGCAAACTGATTCAAGATAAAAACAAGATTTTTCTTTACATCAGCACTGCGGCTCACACGGTAAAGTTCAGTGTAGCCTTCAAGAACGTGAAGCAAAGTGTTCATCGTCCGTTCAGCTGTTACACCGTTTTCACTGAGCTTGTCATTTTCGTTAGGCTTGAAGTCAGCAGTAAACGACTCAAGGTAGCCTTCGGAATCGCGGCATTTAGTTTCTATTGTCTTGTAAAGCTCAAACGCTTTGTCCAGTGCATTTCTGTCATGTGAAATATCGTAGTAGCTAGACAAGGCGTAAATCGCAAACGCCTGATTGTAAGTATGCTTTGTTGAATCCAAAACAGTTCCGTCAGCATTTGCAGACCAGAACACTCCGCCGTTTTCCTTGTCGAAAAATTTATCGCAAAGGAATTTGTAAGCGTGCTTGGCGTAATCTACAAGTTCTTTATCTTCCACCAGTTTATACGCGTTAGAAAAGAACCAAAGAATGCGGCTGTTAAGAATGCAGCTTTTTTCAGCATCCTTATGCAAATTCAACTCGAAATCAAGAAGACCATAAAATCCGCCGCGCTCATCATCCTTCATTTTTTTCCAGAAAGGAATGATATGATAAATAAGCTCACTCTCAACTTCAGCAAACATTTCTTCAAGCATTGCATTACTCCAATTCTCAGTCTTTTTTATAAAGAATAATATCGTCGATATAAATCGGTCCGTTGTACTTCACATAACCCATAGTAGGACAAATTGTTACAAACGTATATGTTGGATTTTGCTGAAACTCAAGCGAAACAGAAACCTTGTAATAAGATTTTCCGTCGTCAAGAGTTACAACCGGCAAGTCGTTTAAGAAAGCATTGTTTTCCTTTAAGCCGGTTTTTACCCAGCCTGGATCAAAGGCTACATAAGGCTGAACGCCAGGAAGTTTTTCTCCTTCGCTTTTCTTTGTAGCATGGGGAACTGCCTTGTCTTTCTCATAATAGAAAGTAAAATCAAGTTTTGAAGCTTCAGCAACTTCTTTCATTTTTCCAAACTTGACCTTTAGTTCTTCCCATGTATTTTCGCCTGAATAAGAGCCGTCAACTTCAACCATTCCGCCATTAAGCTTTGTGTGCTTTATGCTTTTTATTTTAGCCATGTATCCGCCCAAAGAGGAAGCGTCCGCAGTGTCGTTTTTAAAGTCGTAATGCTTTATGACGCTGTAAGTTATTTTGTTTGAAATTGTGATTGAATTTGATTCAGTTTCAAGCTTTGTTCCGTCACTCAAAGTAAACACAACTTTAATAGAAAGAACACTTCCATCAGGGAATGTCTTTGCATTAGCAAGCGTGTCAAAGTTTATTCTGTAAATATCCGAGGCAACATTGTAATTCAATGTGCGTGGAGAAGCCGCCGGTTTTCCATTTATATAAAGTTCCGCGCGCTTTGCCTTTACAGAAGAATTTTTTCCCGGCATAAATTTTGCGCTCACCTCAAACAGACCTTTTGCATCTTGATCACGCGCAGGATTCAAAAGATAAACACGAGGCTTGGAAAGATATTCAGGAGAATCTTTTCCAGAAAACAAAGCCGCATAATCGCTCAAAAGCTTTGAAACACTGGACTTGTCATTCCGTATTCTGAATCCATCGTAGTCATCATATATTCCATCTCCGCCTTCTGAAAGTTCATAAGTATTTGATGACGTAAGAATCCAGAACATCGAGCCTGCAAGACCTTCATTGTATGCGGTTGAATTCCAAATGTCGTAAGCCGCAAGACGATTCAAGCTTCCGCCGGAAGATGTTCCGTATTCTTCAAGCACAATCGGCTTTTTTGCAGAGCGTCCGGAAGCTGCGTGTTTTTTTATAAATTCATCGCCCCAGACTATCTGAGCATTGTCAAGAATTCCCCAAGTTTCTGGATAAAGATGAAAAGTTCCGTAGTCAATATTTTTTATGCGGATAAGAGAATCAAAGTCAGTTCCTTCGTAACCATTGTAGCAAGTTCCGCCTTCACCAGCATAAGGAGTGAATCCCGGCTGTCTCATAAAGCCTTCGTCTCCAACTGCGCACAACTGGTTCGGAGCAAGTTTTTTTACAAAGGTGCTCATTTCCGCAACCCAGTTTTTTACAATTCTTCCGCTTGTATCTTTCTGGTTGCGAGGCTCATTCATAAGCTCCCAAGTCATTATTGTAGGATCTTCGTTATACGGAATTCCTGTATAAGAATTTTTTCTTGTAACAAGATGCTCGACAAATTCCTTGTATGCTTTGCGGCAACTTTCATTTGTGTAGAATTCTTCCGCACTTTTTAGTCCGAACCATTTTTGCCAAGTGGTAGCATTCATGAGGCCGCCAAAAGCATCCCAGTAATTGTTCATGGCAATTACAAGCTTAATGTTTCTTTTGGAAGCTTCCGCAATCGTAAAATCAAGCCGCTCAAAAATATCACGCGGATAGCCAAACTGATCCGGTTTTTTTGTGTTTTCATTTATAAATTTTTTAGGAACTCCAAAAATTCCAGGTTCATCCATTCCGTGCGAATTATGATCAGCATTAGGTCCAAACTGAAATCCCCAGCAGCGCAAAACTGTTACGCCCATTTTCTGAGCATCATCAAGAACATCAGTAATCATTTTGTCCGGGGAATAATGCATATAATAATTGTTTGTACCTACAAAACGGAATTCTTTTCCGTCAAGCATAAACTTATCTTTTTGAACTTTTACAAAGCCTTTCGACTCAGAAGCAGAACAAGAAGCCAGCAAGCCAAAACAAACCAAAACAGAAATAGCAGTCAATTTTTTTATAAGTTTCATAAAATACTCCTCTACTCTTTTACAGAACCAGTAACCATTCCGCCATAAATATAACGCTGCAATGAAAGGAAAGCTATGAGGGTCGGAATAACAGCGATGACAACACCAGCGCAAATTACAGGCCAGTTAGTTCCAAACGGACCTTTGAATTTATAAAGCGAAGTTGAAATAACCTGCAATGATTTTTTCGGCATATACAAAAGCGGATTGTAAAAATCATTGTAAAGGCTTACGCATTTCAAAATTAAAATTGTAACTGTCGCAGGCTGAAGCAGAGGGAAAATTATTTTTGCAAAAACCTGAAAATATCCGGCTCCGTCAATAACCGCAGACTCGTCAAGCGACTTTGAAATATTGTTCAAGAACTGAAGATAAATCATAATAGCGATAATGTCAGTTCCCATAGAAAGAATGATTACAGACAAATGTGTATTATACATTCCAAGTTTCTGAATTATCTGGAAAGTTGCAACCTGAGTTGTTATCGTCGGAATAAGAGAAATCCAAAGGAACATCTGGCGCACAATCTTCTTAAGCTTAAAGTCAAAGCGACTCAAAACAAACGCTGTCATAGAACCAGTCATTACAGTTCCCACACCGGAAAACAGAATAAGAATAAATGTATTCCAAAAGCCAAGAAGCATATTTCCTTTTATAAACGCAGTCTTGTAGTTTTCAAGGAAAAATCCTTCTATAACTTTTACTCTGATTACAGTGCAGTTTTCTCCAGAAACATAAGCACCATTCACCATTAAAGATACGGCTGTTTTTTTATCAATGGAAACAGAACTTTCTTCGGAATCAAGCGGAAGCTCAACTCTTGCAACTTCATTTCCTAAAGAATCAGAAACAACAATAAAGCTTTCTTTTGAACTGTCTTCTATCTTATCATAAAGAAACGAAAATCCTTTTAAGTTATGTCCCATTAATATAGAAGAATTCAGCGCAATTTTATTTCCGTTGTCAAAAGATTCCGCGCCTTTCCAAACTTCATTGTTCGCCCTGAACCTTGGAAGATCAAACGGACGGCTTCTGTTGAATTCCTCGCCAGTCTTAAAAGAGCCAAGGAAAACAACAAGAATCGGAAGAATAACAGTCACTGCGGAAAAGCACAGCAAAATATATTTGAGCCATTTCGAAATCTGACTTTCTCTAATTTTTGAATTCATAATCAACCTTCCTAAAAAAATTATGTCAGTTTTTTTCGTCTTTATTGAAAACCGCATTTTGAATAAACGAAATCAAAAGAACCATAATGGTAAGCACAATCGCCATGGCAGAAGCAAGTCCGATCTTGTTGAATTTAAATGCTGTGTCCATTGTCTTGATTACAAAAGTTGAAGAGCCGTTTCCGCCACCAGTCATAATGTAAGGAATTTCAAATACACTTACCGCGCCTTTTACAGCAAGAATCGCATTAATCTGAAGAACCGGAGCAATTCCAGGAAGAATTATAAAACGGAACTTTTGCCAGGCGTTCGCTCCGTCCAAGGCTGCAGCTTCAAAAGTAACTTTTGGCAAAGACTCTATAGCCGCCACAAACATTACAATATTAAATCCCATGTATCGCCAGATAGACGTGAACGACAATGAGTAGTTTACAAGCTTAGGATTTGTAAGCCAAAGAGGTGTTTTTTCTACTCCAAGGAAATTCAAAAATGAATTAAGTGTTCCTGTGTCCTTGAAAAAATACGTAAAAATAAAACCAATTGCTACGCTGTTTATAAGATTCGGGAAAAACAAAACTCCCTTAAAAAAGTTAACGCCTTTTATTTTTGTGCATAAAACAACCGCAAACAAAAGCGCAAGGGCAAGCTGAATAAAAGAGCCCACAAGATAGTAAATGCTGACTGCAAAAACCTTTAAATATTCCGGGCGTGAAAAAACTTCTATGTAATTTTTAATTCCGATGAACTTTTTCTGACCAAGTCCGTCCCACTTTAGAAAACTGTAGCCAAACATATTTATGATTGGAAGAAATCCAAAGACGATTACAAGTACAAGCGGAACTAGCAAAAATGTGAAAATCACGACCTTCTGCTGTTTTTTAATTGAAAGTTGTATCTGGTTTTTCATTGTGCCTCCCATTTGCAAAGGAATTCCCCAAAAGAAATTCTCTTGCCTTTATGCACGAAAGTTTCAACATTTCATCCTTAAGCGCAATATTCAAATGCGCCTAAAGATGAAAATATTTTTTTTAATTCTATGGACTTTCAAAATCCAGAGCAGTTTTAAAAGTCCTTACAGTTTTTAATTTAAATATTCCGCTCTGGTTTTTGCCCAGCGTTTGTTCCAGTCTGCCATTATGTCATCAAAAGTTTCTTTTGTTGTTCCCATAGCAGCGTCGATGATTCTCTTCTTTTCAGGATCGTTCCAGAAGCCGATTTCAGATTCCTTGTCAATCTTGTCGTAAACGCCTTCGTACTGAGGCTCTGCAGGAGCAGACTCAATGTACTGAACACCCATTTCACCAAACGAATCCAAAACTGCAGGATAAGGCTCGCCCTTCTTTACTGGAATAGATTCCGTGTACTGAACCCAGTCTGTGTCATCTGACATAAACTTTATCCAAGCGTAAGCAGTTGCCTTGTTCTTGCTGTACTTGTTGATGCAAAGCGGCATATCAAGCTGTGCCTCGGCATATTTCTTTCCGTTGATTTCAAATGGGAAAGGCATATATCCGATTGTTTCCGGGCGGGCCGCAAGATCTTTAACCTGCTGAATTGCCCATGAGCCAAGAACCATGCATCCGATTTTTCCGTCGGCAAGATCCTGCTTTGACTGCTCCCATTCAGAAGCAAGCAGGTCTTTTTCACACAAGCCGCGCTTTACAACTTCGTACATCATCTTGTAAAGCTCATAGTGTCCATCGCCAAGAACAAAAGGTGAATCCTCATGGATAATCTTTCTCTTGTATTCCGGATCTCCAGACGCGCTCAAAAGTCCGCCTTCCCACTGGTTCAAAGTCCATCCAGAAGGATAGTTCATAAACACTGGAACCGAGTCCGTCTTGTCTTTGATTTTCTGCATTGCCTCGTAGAATTCCTGTGTGGTTCTTGGAACTCCAACACCAGCCTTTTCAAAAACAACCTTGTTGTAAACAATTCCCGCGCTTACAGTCGCAACCATCGGATATGTGTACACAACATCCTTGTAAGAAATTGCATTTGAAGTTCTTGTAAAGTTCATCACTTTGTCAAAATCTTCAAGCTTGCCGAGCGGCTCAAAGTATTTTTCAAAGTCAATTGACTGAATATTCGGGCGGCAAAGAACATCTCCGTATTTCTGAGTTCCCATGCGAGTTCTTACAGTTCCTTCATAGTCTGTAATCGCTTCGAATTCAACAGAAGTTCCCGGATATTTTTCCTCAAAGGCTTCCTTGTATTCCTGAAGCTTGGTGTCTACAATGTCTGTTCTGTTTGTAAGAACAATAATGTTTCCACCGATTTTTCCGTGAATGGAATTTTCACCGCCATTGTTTTTTGAGCAACCCGAAGCCACAAGAGCCAAAGCCGCCACAGCGCACAAAACTACACTTCTTTTCATTTTTCCTCCAAAATGCTGGCTTCCAATATTCAGAAGCAGCCGCAGTTTTTTAAAACGGACTTCACATAAAAGAACAAAAATTAAGCCAATCCATTTGATTGTTAATTTTTAAAACAGAGAAAACGGTTTCTTTATTTATTTTATTATATCACCGAAAAGACAGTTGTCAATCTTTTTTTTATTATTTTTGTAACAGAATTTTAACTGACTTTTTCCTGAAAAAAAACGCAGTCTTTTCGGATTTTTTAAACTTTCTGAAGAAAAAATTTATATTTTATGAGGCAATTAATGGAAAAAAGTGCAAAATTCACAAAAAAATATTTAAAACTTGCGAAAAAAAAAACTTGACAACGCAAAACTTCCATGCTTATCATAAACATACAAAAGAGAAAACGGTTTCTTAAAACAACAAAAATTTATGAGGTTTTTATGAAGATTAAAAAAATGCCTGTGGCTTTATCGGCTTTACTCCTTTCACTGGGGGCAGCCTTTGCAGATGATGCTCCTGTTAAACAGAACGCCTGGTTCGACCTTAAGATGCACAACACAGTTGGCTACAACCTTGAAGAAAAAATCTACGGAATGGAATCAACAATTGATCAGGCGCAAATCTATTGGGACTTGTTTCCTGGAGCAAACCGCGGCTACAGCTCAGAAAACGACGGATTTTCTGTTTACTTTAGAGTTGAAGACTTGAAGTACGTTTTCAAATTCTACGACGAAAAGAAAACTTACCTTGACAGCTACAACGGCGGAGACGACTCACAGTCAGGAACTGTAGATTCAAAGAAACAGTCAACAGGATGGGAAGAACGCCCAGGAAACTGGAACGACAAAGCATCGAACTACTTTGACTATTCACGCATTGTCGCAGGCGTAAAGTACAGAAACTGGTTCATGGACTTCTACAACTTTGACTATGAAGACGGTGCGCAAGTTGGATTCAACCATGCAAGCTTAAAGTCAATCTTTGACGACTTCCGCAGCGACAAGGCGTTTGACGCAGACAAAGACAACACTCTCGGATTTCTCTACTACAATGGAATTCAGGACACAAGGAATTTTCTTGAGAAGGACACAGGAAGCCTTGGACTCACAGGAGTTATTTCCACAGGAGTTGAATTTGACAATCTTAAAGTTCAGCTTTCTACAGGAGCGGCAGGTTCTTGGATAAGCTCACAGGATCCAAATGTTGACGGACCAAACGGCTACGGAAGCGCAGACAGCCCTTACACTTCAAGCGCAAACATCAAGAGAGGAAAGCCTTATCAGAAGCTCAACGAAGGAAACGCAGGAGCAGTTCAGCTTGATGTTATGTTTAAGCCAACAGAGCAGCTTGAACTTAACTTTAGCGGACTCACAACTTTCAACTACAAAAAAGCCTATGAATCTAAACGCAAAGGCCAAGACAGAAAGAACGAGAATATAAACTTTACAGAGCTTAGCACAGCAAAAGACATCCGCGCATTCGGTGCAGACATTACTTACAACATTGAAACTTCTAAAGGCGTAATCGCTCCTTATGCTGGAATTGACTACAACTACAGCGACGGAAGAACAAGAACTTACTACGACAACGGAGCAAGCAAGACAGAAGAGCAGAACAGCCAGTTTGAAGTTGGCGGCGGATTGGCATGGTATCCACGCGGAGCAGACGCAAAAGCCGGACACGACTCTCTTGACTTCTGGGGTCGCCAGTTTCCAATCGGAGCTTCTGTTGGTGTAAACACAGACAACAACGGAATTGCAAGCCTTGTAGTTTCAGCATTTGAAACTCCTGATGAAAATGCGCTTATTCCAAATCTCGGCGGATTCGTTGAGTTTGAATGGGTAAACTTTGCGGAGCAGGACGGCGGAGACTCAAGATTCTTTGCAGCAGCCCAGCTTGAATACATGATTAAAACTGTAACAAAGAGCGGACTTCCTGTTGGAATCAAGCCTTATGCACTTGGACGCTGCATTCAGAGGTGCGGTTCAAATCTCCAGAGAACTGGACAGTACACAGTGGACTCAAGACTCGGTCTTGTTATCTATCCTTCTGAAAAGTTCAATGTTGACTTCCGCTATGAACGTCAGGATCAGCTTTACACAAACAGCACTGACAACGAAACTGACAAAGGCTGCATCACGGGAACATTCAGCTTTAGACTTTAGATTTTAAGTTTTATTTTAGCCTCCTATTTTAATAAAACTTAACCATACGTTTGCTTCCTTGGAATTTCCAGGGAAGCATTTTTTTCATTGAAACAACAAGTCATAGTAATTTTTCATAGTCCCTTTTTGCATAAAATATGTGCATTATTGTTGCAAGTTTTTTATTCTTTTCATCTTCAACAATGTACAACGCAACATAATTTTTCATAAATAAAAATCTTCTGTATCCTTTTCGTTGCAAACTTTGCATAGGACAAAGAGGAAACATATACGGGGCATTGCAAAGATAACTTTTTTGTTTGTAAAAATCATCCAAAAGCTTTCCCGCTGAAATGGGATTTGCTAAAGTCTCTACAAAATATCGGACAATCGCATCAAGTTCTTCTTTTGCTGAATCCGTAATTTCAACTTTATAAGCCATACTTTTTTCTTATATCAGAAATTGCATCATCAGCATCGAAAACTCTGCCAGCTTTTACATCTGCTTCGGCAAGTGCAAGTTTTTCATGCAGATTGTTCAAGAAAACTGATTTTTCAAAAGTTTCCATGCTCATAATTACCATGTCGCCATAGCCGTTTTTTGTAACAAAAATAGGCTCGCTAGTTTCATGGCAAAGATTTGAAATTGATGTCGTATTTTTTAAGTCTCTAATGGGAACAATGTGCGGCATAATTAAACTCCCAAAAGTCAATAAGAAAATATAAATTTTCAACTTGGCTTTTACATGGGATTATTATGGCATAATATATTTTTTATGTCCATAAAGATTGCTGTGGCAAGCACGGCAACAACATTTAATCAGACTAACAAACTTTTTCCTTGCCCAAAAGCGAAGTTTCATTTATATTTATAGAAACAAAAGGAAAACAGTTTTCTTAAATTTTCCTTAACTGAAAAAAAATAAATATCACAAAAAATGAACATGAAATACACGATAAAAGAAATCGCAGAGCTTACAGGCGTTGCAAAAAGCACAGTGTCAAAAGCTCTTAACGGACAAAAAGGCGTAAGCGAAGAAAAACGAATTGAAATAATGAAACTTGCCTCGGAATATAACTATATTCCAAATGCGGCGGCAAGGGCACTTTCCCACAACAAGTCTGAGACAATCGGAATTCTGATTTCCGCAGATTACGAATACACGCTTTCAACTTCCTACTGGATAGAAATAATTTCCGCAGTTTCGTGCGAGGCTGAAAAAAACGGCTACAATCTTCTTGTAATTACACAGGACAAGAACGAGCCGCTAAAATCGCTTGAAAACGCAATATTAAAAAAATCCATAGACGGGCTTGTGGTTCCGGCTGAATATGTGCGTGCGGATTTAATCAAGCTCTTGAACACTTCTGGAATTCCGTTTGTTATTCAAGGACGGACTCCGCTTTGCAACCACTACTGCGTTGACGTGCGAAACAAGGAAGGCGCATATCTTCTAACTTCAAGACTGATTGAAAACGGCGGAAAAAATATAGCCTGCATTGCAGGTCCAAAAGAATTTCTTTACAACAAGGAACGTGTTGAAGGATTCAAGAGCGCGCTAAAGGAACAGGGAATAAAAAATCCGCCAGTCGTTCACAGCCCGTACACAGAAGAAGAAACCGTAAAAAACATCAGCGCATTTCTAAAGCAGAACCCAAAGATTGATTCAGTTTTTATAACTGCCGGCGGAGATTTTCTCTTCTTCATATTCGACACAATGCGAAAAGCAGGCTTTAACTTGGACAAAATCGGATTCGCAGTTTTCGATGACTACAAGCCCATTCACTACATCATAAAGCCTGTGGTTTCCGCAAGACAGCCGATAAAACAAATGGGTGCGCAAAACGCAAAGATTCTTCTTCAGCTTATAAATAACGAGGAGCCGCCAAATTCTTCACTGTTCGATATTTCGATTGTTTAGGGAAATAAGAAATATATTTTTAGGATTACGAGTATTTCGTTTTCCATGTGCATATAAGTTATTTTCCTAAAGTAAATAGCTTATTTACCTTGGGAAAACAGACTGTTTACCACTGGTAAATATATTGTTTACTCGCAGTAAATAAGTTATTCTGCAATGTCATACAACAGTTATTCAGAAGGAAAGAATTTATAACAGCATTTCAATCGATAGCGACTCTTTTTTACTCCAACATAAAAGCCATATAATAAGGAAGAGCTAATTTTTCTTTTTCCTGTCCAACATTGCAATCACCATATTTAATACATAGGTTCACATTATATTGTTCTTTATTCTTCAATATAGTATTTGCAGATTTAGTATTTCCATTAGTTGCCTTAACTTCAACAAGAACAGCATTATTTTGATATTTCGTAATAAAATCAATTTCTAACCCTGATTCCTTGTGATAATAATAAAGAGGTCTATTCATTTTTGAAAAAGCGTCAGCAATTATGTTTTCGTAAATAGCACCTTTGTACATACCAAAATCACCATTCAATAAGGCAGCAGAACTTCCCTGCTCAAGCATTGCAACAAACAACCCCGAATCCTGCATATATATTTTAAAAATATTGTCTATCTTATTTCCTTCAAAAGGCAGACTAATATTAGAAAGGTTATAGCAAATATTTATTATTCCAGCATCAAACAGCCACTGAATTGCGGCCTGATAGTTTTCTGCCCGACCTTTTTTCTCTAGCTGTGCATAAGTGAATTTCTTGTTTTCTTTTGCCAATTGAGCAGGAATTGAGTCAAAAACTCTATTTATTCTAGCAAGCAAAGTTAAATCAATCTCTTCCCTTTCATTTTCATCCAGATGCTTACCAAAATCATCTTTATATTCTTCAATAATGTCCCTTTGCTCAGCATATACAACATTCATATCGTTAGTTGCAAGGAATCTATCTACAACGTAAGGAAGCCCGCCAACACATATATACTCCCTAAAATTTCTTAGCATTGAATTATGAATGACCTCGCTTACAGGAGTTCTTTCCCTGTAACATCGTTTAAGTTCCGAAATAACACTTTCGTCTATCCCCTTAGCCCATAAGAATTCTTCAAAATCCATAGGCTTCATATAAATTATATGTTCAAATCCCGTTGGAATTCCACGTCCTTTTTTGCGGTTATATCCTTTAATTCCTAAAAGTGATCCTGTGCAAATTACATCATAACGACCATCAAGCATAAATGCTTTTATACTTGCTCTTGCATTAGCACATTCTTGAACTTCATCAAAAATAATAATTGTTTTGCCAGGAACAAAATGTGTACCGGGAAAGAGCGCAGAAATATCCAAGGTAATTCTATTGATTACAAAATCGCCATCAAATATTTTTTTTGCAGATTCATTATCCTTGAAATTTATATAGACGACATTTTCATAATTCTCTTCGGCAAATGCTTTCACAATGAATGTTTTACCAATCTGTCTCATTCCCTTTATTACAAGAGCCTTTTTTTTTCCTGCATCATTTTTCCAAGCTATCAAGTCATCCATGATTTTCCGTTTGTACATAAAACCTCATTTACCAACACACTTTTCCAAGGGAGTTTTTATTTATACATTACACTTTTCCAATGGAGTTTTCAACAATTTTATACACTTTTCGCAGTGTCTTTTGAGGAGAAATAAGTTTTCAAGAAAGTGTTCAGAGAAAAAACAATACCACTGTTTTATTTATCATTTAATGAATTTTTATGGGAAAACAGTCTTGCCTAGAAAAAATAAGATGTTTTGCCACACCTTTCAGCACTTACGTTTCAGAAAAAAAAAGAATTTTAGATTATGAAAAAAAACAGGCAATTTACTCTATTACGCCTTATCCGTGGAAAGAGCCAGCCTCCGTACCATTTCCTTTACAAAATTAATATCTTTTTCCGGCAAATGATTCATATCTCGGATTAAATCAATAATTTCTGGTTTTATTGTTTCTGGGACTTCTGAACTTTTTCCTGTTACAAGATATTCAACACTTACGCCAAGTTCTTTTGCAATTTTCACAGCTGTTTCTGCTGTTGGTTCTGTATATTTTTCGGCTAAATAATGGTCAATTGCTCTTTTTGAAATGCCTGTTTTCTCCGCAAGTTCTTTTACTCGTATATCTTGATATTTCAACTCATCTTTAAGATTTTCTCTAAATCCCATGACTATAAAATACCTTGAATAGCAATTTTTTATTGCAAATTACCTTATTTAGGTATATTATAAAAGAATACCCGAACAAGAAAATTAGCATACTTTTACCTAGTTCAGGCAATATTAAAATATCTGTTTAGGATTGGTTATGGGAGTTCTATTTTTTTTCATAATTTTATCTTATCTAAGTTCCTGCTTCTTGCCCTCAATAATACTTTGGTATAGACGCAATCGTTGTCCTAAATGCGGCAACTGGCATTGCTTGAAATATGTGACAGAAGTTGTTACAGATAAAGTCGTTGGCCATGATAGAACCAGATATGGTAGCGGCGGCGGTTATGGAAAATTTTTTTTTGGAGGAATGTTTAATTCTCATACAAGCGACCAGCCATTTATTCGTTATTGGGTGGAAGAACGCTATATCTGTCAGAAGTGCGGAAGACATGTTTCTGTGCATACAAAAAAGGATAAGAGATAAAAAATGAAAGAAGAATTCTATCCAAAAAACAAAAACTGCGCTTCTTCTAAAATCCAGGCAAAAGTTATACTTGCGAAGTGTCCTTATGCTTACTCAAAAACTGAGAATCTTTTTGGAATGAGAATTCAGAAGTTCGAATCGGATTGGAAGCGTACCTGGGCTTTTAAAATTGATGCGGAGCAAGCTCATAATGAAGGATATGACAAGGAACACACAAACGGCTCTTTTGCTCCCACTTCGGAATATCCAGGCTGTCCTTATTGCCATTCATTCAATCTGGCTCAATGTTCTTGTGAAAAGTCATTCTGCTTTAAGAATGAAAGAGAAAGCCGTTCAGAAACAACAAAATTAACTTGTCCATGGTGCGGGCAGACAGGTGAATATTATTCAACAGAAAAATTAGATTTGCAAGGAGGAGGTTATTAAATTATGGAATTCCGTAAAGGCCAGTCAATAAATCTTGAGGGCGGAAAATCCGCAAAAATTATTTCAAAGCTTGGTGAAGGCGGACAAGGTATTGTCTATTCTGTCAAGATTGATAGCAAGGACTACGCTCTAAAATGGTACACCTGCAAATTGTCAAATAAAAAAGAGTTCAAGAAAAACTTGCAAACAAACATTGCAGATGGAGCTCCAGACAGTAAATTTTTATGGCCACTTTATCTTACAGAAGAAATAAATAACACTTTTGGCTATATAATGGAACTAAGACCGAAAAACTTCTCTGACTTCTCGGATATTTTGAACAATAAAGTGCGTTTTCCATCGACAGATGTGCTTATTACATCTGCGCTTAATATTGTAAATGCTTTCCGAACACTGCATAGAAAAGGATTGAGTTATCAGGATTTAAACGACGGCAATTTTTTTATTGATGTAAGCAATGGGGATGTTCTTATTTGTGACAACGATAATGTGACACCTGATGGAATGAAAAACGCTGGCAACATTGGCGGCAAGCCTGGCTACATGGCCCCGGAAATTGTCTGTGGCAAATCACACCCGAATTCTCTTACTGATTGCCACTCGCTTGCGGTAATTTTATTCAAATTATTTTGCCGGCACGACCCGCTCATGGGCAAAGCCTATGTAGACAGTGTCTGCATTACAGAAAAACGTGAATGGGAATTATATGGAGCAAAACCAGTATTCATTTTTAATCCTCATGACAGCTCAAATCGCCCAGTGGCTGGAATACATCCAAACCCAATAAAACTATGGCCACGCTATCCAAAGTTTATACAGGATGCTTTTATAAAATCATTCTGTGACGGATTAAAAGATCCTAATCAGCGTTTGCCGGAAAATGAATGGCAAAAGCTATTAATTCGCTTCAGAGGAACTTTGTTAAAATGTCCGCATTGTTCTGATGAAGTTTGTATTGCGCTTGTTCCTCCTGGAGATACGCTTAGATTTAGTTGTGGAAATTCCTACAGTTTTCCTTTTGCGTTAGAAGATGATAAACATAAGACACCATTATTTCCAGGGGTAAAATTATATTCCTGTCTTACTTCAAAAAATATAGATGATTATTTGACAGTTACAGGTGAAGTTATTATGAATAAGAATAATTCTTCTCTATGGGGAATAAAAAACCTTTCAGATAAAATATGGACTTTTACTACAAAAACTGGCGAACTAAAAAAGATAGAAAAAGGTTCAGTAATTCCAATTGCAAATGGCTTAGAAATCAATTTTGATGGAATAAGCGCAAAAATTTCAAAATAATAGTCTAACTTGGAGGAAAATAAAATGGGGATGTTTGATGATGTTGAAGGTATCGTAAAAAGACAGATGGTTTTGTTTTTTGTTGTTGATACTTCTGGCAGTATGCAAGGATCAAAAATCGGGGCTGTGAATACTGCAATCCGAGAAGTTTTGCCTGAATTAAAAGATGCAGGCGGTTCTGATGTTGATTTAAAAGTTGCTTGTCTTACTTTTTCAAGCGGATGCCAGTGGATGTATCCAACACCAATTGCATCGGAAAGTTTTCAGTGGAATCAGGTTGAGGCAGACGGTGTAACGGATTTAGGAGAAGCCTGTCGTGAACTTTCAGAAAAACTTTCTAAAAATGGATTTTTAAAAGCGCCTTCTGGTTCTGTTGCGCCTGCAATCTTTTTGATGAGCGACGGAGAACCTACTGATGACTTTGAATCTGGTTTGGCACAGTTAAAGCAAAACAATTGGTTTAAATACGCAATCAAAGTTGCTGTTGCAATTGGGGACGATGCGAACAAAGATATCCTTGCTAAATTCACAGGAAATATTGAGGCGGTCATTACAGTTCATACTCCAGAGGCTCTTAAAAAATGGATTCGTAAAGTTTCAATCACATCTTCTCAAATTGGAAGCAAAAGCCAACCGGCAAGTAATGGTCAAATTCAGTCAAAGCAGGATTCTATGATTGATGAGATTAAAGACATTCAGCAGTCAGACCCAGATTTAGATTCGACTTCTACAAGTGGAGATGACTGGTAAATTATGCTTATTGCTTTGAATGCTCAATGTCAGGGAAGCGAGCATATAAAAACAGCCAGACCTTGTCAGGATTTTACAAAAGCAGCAACAAATTGTTGGAAAACAAATGCTTATGCCATTGTTGCTGACGGACACGGCGGAGAAAAATACTTTCGCAGTGCAGAAGGCTCTCGACTTGCTGTGTCATCTGCTGCAGAAGAAATGAGTAGACTTCTAGGGGAATTACTTTTTTACATAAAGAAAAAAGAAAAAAATGTAATTGACAAGAGTTTGAAAAACCTTTGTTCACGCATTTTGCTTTTATGGCAGGAAAAAGTAAAAGCTCATTTTTCTGAAAATCTGCTGTCAGAAAAAGAACTGAAACTTTGTAAAGAATTGAAAATAAATATTCCTCTAAAAGAAGAAGATATTTTTATGCTTTACGGTTCAACCTTGCTTTCTTCTGTTTATTTTGAAAACTATGAATTCTGGTTCAGTATTCAAATTGGCGATGGAAAAACATACATCTTAAAAGAAGATGGTTCAGCATTTTCTCCAAAAGAACTTGAAAATGAAAAAGCCGCTTTTGGAGTAACACCTTCTCTTTGTGGAAAAAACGCAATAGAAGAATTCCGCTATGCTTTCGGCTTTGAAAAAATTGCTGGAATCTGTGTAATGAGCGATGGTCTTACAGATTCTTTTGATTTGAATAAACTTCCTGACTTCTTGCTTAGTATCAAGAACAACGCAATAAAAAATGCTGAGAAAACAAAAACTGAACTAGAGGAATATCTTCCAAAGCTTTCTGAAAAAGGAAGTGGTGATGATATTTCGATTGCAGGAATTTTTGTAAAAGAAGATGGCAATAAATTGATGAATATACTTAGGAAATGATAGTTGTGAATGAGAATTTAAATGGTAGAAAAACTCATCGTGAAATTATGACACAAATATTTGAATTGTTTTTACAGGAAAATCTAAAACATTTTGAATCAGTTTCATTAAATTGCCTTGAGGTCAGCAAATGGACAGATATAGTCTTGCTTGGAGAAGGGAAAAATTATCGTAATATTTGTCATGCGATAGATGCTGTGAAGTTTACTAGCAACTCAACTTCAGGGGAAAATGAATCAACAACCTACACTAAAAAATTCACGAGATAAAAGTTTTTCATAATTAGGAGATTTTAAATATGACATTATTTATGATTATTAAAATTGCCTATCACATCTTTTTTGCAGGTCTTTTTGTTCTGTCGGGCATTGTTTATTCCAAGTTAAAAAAAGTATCAGAAAAAATCTCAAAAAAAGAGCTTGATGAAGCAGGATTAAATTTTGAAATTTATAAAACTCCAGAGTCGTTCATTATGTATTCTTATCCAAAATTTCCTCTTTCTGCTTTGGTGAAAATTCTTCCTGGAACTTTTGTTGGTTTAGGAATTCTTGGTACATTTATAGGGTTTTCTGATGGAATTTCAGAAATGAGCCTTACAGGAAATGTTGATGAGCTTTTCGGAAAATTAGATATTTTTTTTACAGGTCTTAACACCGCATTTTTTACTTCAATTATCGGTGTTGTTTTATCTGTTGTTTTTGGAATAATTTATCAGTTTCCTCTTAATAAAATTAAGTTTCACTGTGTAAGAATTTATAATTTGCTTGCCAACGGTAATATTTTTGTTGAAAATACAAAGTTAGAATTTGATGTGTATATTTCTTCATTAAACGAGATGACAAAAACACTTCTTTCTGCAAAGGAATCCATTGAAAGTCTGCCTGCAAAATTTCTTGATGTAGAAAAAAGCCTTGAAAAATCAATTCTTCCTATAAAAGAAACTTTCGGCACAATGCAATCGACTTTGGAAAATTATTCTAAACAGGCAGAAGGCTTGCAAAACGCTTCTGAACAAATACAGCAAACTCTGACAAAATTTATAGAAAATTCCGAGCAAACGACTTTAAAAGTGAATACAACTCTTGAACAGACAATCAATGCTACAAAAGCAATTCAAGAGAACAACGCAAAATTGAATGAACAGATTTCAGAATCTCATAAAACTACAATGAAAGATTATCAGGAAATTGACGAAAATATCGGTTCTATTTTAAGTGAAGTAAATAAAAATCTTACAGAATATTCAAAAACAATAGAAAAAACTCTTGTTCAGACACTTGAAGAATACAACAAGACAGCGCGAAAGGTTACAGAATCATTCTTTGGAGAGAAAAAATAATGCAAGATGAAATAGAAGATTCAGGAAGCGCGGGAGATTTCAACCTTTCAATAAGCGACATGATGAGCGCGCTGTGTGCAATTTTTGTTCTTTTGTGCATTGGAATTATTTTACAGCTCAAGCAGATTTCTGAGCACTACGTTCATACAAAATACACGCTTTATGATGATTTAAACAAAGAATTTTATGCTGACTTGAAAAACTGGAATGCTGAAATTGATTCGGAAAATCTTTCGATTCGTTTTAAAGACCCTGATGTTCTTTTTGTAATGAATCAAGCTGTCTTGCGCAATTCTTACAAGCAAATTCTTGATGATTTTTTTCCTAGACTTTTAAAAGTTGTAAGTAATTATGAAAATTTGATTGAAGAAATACGAATAGAGGGGCATTCCTCTGAAGCGACAGAACGAATAAAAGCTGGCAGAATCACTGAGCGTCAGGATTATGAAGAAGGTATGGAATTGTCCCAGGCACGAACTCGATCTGTTCTTTCCTATTGTTTAAACGACACAAAATATCCAAAAGAAAATGAATGGATTCGTTCAAAAATAATTGCAATCGGATATTCCAAATCTCATCCTGTTAAAGTAAATGGTAAGATAGATTGGAATGCTTCGCGCCGTGTTGAATTCAGAATAAAATTGAATTCTGACAATGAAATTCAAAAATATTTGGCAAAAAATCAATGAAAAGTTTAGACTCATTAAATCAATTGAAAGTAAAAAGTTCTTCTCTGCGTTCAATGGAAATTCCTGTTTCATCAAAATCTGTGCCAATAAAAAAAGCGCTACGGTTTCTTACAGAGATGACTTTTATCTATATTCTGAAACTTCTTGGACTGGAAGATGACAAGAAACTTTCAGATATTGTAACTCGTCTAAAAAAAGGAACTTTTTTTTATGATTTTGTTTTTTTAGTTCATAACTTAGCAAAAAGCGAAACTGATTTTGAATTTCTTACTTCACCTGAAAATTTACAGGCATATCGCCTGATTGCGCAAATTTCAGATTATTATGACATAAATCTTCTTGCTTATGTAAATGTGCTTGCAAAAATCGCGGAAAATAAACAGTATGGACTTTATCGTGAAAATGATGAAATTTATTTCTTCTTGGAAGAATATAATAAGGCTGGAGCTTCTGTTGAATCGAAAGAATTTTTGCGCCAGTTCAAGAAAATTCTAAAGAATGAAACTCAACAGATTTTTGAGCGATTCATTACGGATGATATTTTTTCTATGATAAGGAAAACTCTTTACAAGCATGATAAAAAAATCTCAAATGAGCAGTCTTTGTCATTCTATGTATATGGGTTGTATTATTATAAAAAAACAATTTCAAACGAGAAAGAAAATATTATTTTGGAACATATTAAATTTTGTGTTTCATATCTTGTTAATAATAAAGAAATAGAATTTCATCAATATAAAAGAAATCTGCTGTTTCCGGGGCTAGGTTCTTTCTTTGAAAATAATGACAACGTTCTAAATTCATTGGATAGATTTATCGGCTTGTTAAAAGATTATTGTCCTATAGAATCTAAAGACTTCTGTTTTTATTTACGCGAAAATATATATAAAAGCAATCCTGTTATTTTTGATGAAGAAAAGAATGATTTTAATAGGAATATTTCAAAAATTATTAGAAAAAAAGCCGTAAGTGAAAACATAGAATTATACAAGAATATTTATAAATTGCTGCCTCAAATATTTGTGTGTGAGCGTTCTCCAAGCATTTTAAGACATAATGGAAATATTCCTGTCTATGTATTTTATGACAAAAATGGCAAGGTTCTGTTTTATGCTTATGCAGATGGAAACAGAACTCCAACTCTGCCAGAAGCTCATGCTTTAGTTATAGTTGAAATTCTAAAAAAAGATAAAAATGGATATGTTTTGGAATGGAACTGGAAAAATATAAGCAAATATTGATAAATTACATACATTTAAATCTTTCTATTGCTGTATGCTAGAATACTAGTTAAAAATTGCCCTCAATTGAATTTTCATTCTATTAATGGTAGTATAACGAAATATTTTTTTTAGCAGAGGATTTTTATGCTTACATTAAAGTTTGGCGGAACAAGCATGGGCTCCGCCCGCCGTATTCTTGACAGCGTGGAAATTATGATCGGACGTGCAAGGTCTGACAGAATCAGTGTTGTTGTAAGTGCCGTTGCAGGAATTTCTAACAAGCTTCAAACTGCAATTGACGGCTGCGCTTCCGGCGGAACAGCTGAATCTTTTGTAAGCGAGCTTCGTAGAATTCACGCGGATATTTGCGCGGAAATAAAATCAGCATTGCCAGAATTCAGCACAGAATCTGTAAATGCAAAAATCGAGCCTCTATTTTCTGAGCTTGAAAAACTTCTTGCAGGTCTTACAGTTTTTGGAGAATGCCCGGACACCGTTCACTGCCGCATCATGGGCATGGGAGAATTAATCTGTGCTCCGATTGTCGAAGCAGTCCTTCTTGCAAAAAAACAGAGCGTTTTGCTTTTGGATTCACGCAAGTTCATTTATACAACCGGCGACCAAAAAGAAGGCGAGCCAGACTATGCTCACTGCGCTGACGCTTTTGCAGACTACAGAGACGGCTCAGCACCTTTGGCGCAAATTCTTTTGTTTCCTGGATTTATCTGTTCATGGATTTCTGGAACAGGCGCAAAACCTGTTATGGGACTTTTAGGACGCAACGGCTCTGACTTTAGCGCGGCGATTGTTGGCTCTTGCCTTGGTTCTTCTAAAGTTGAATTCTGGACTGACGTTGACGGAATCTACACAGCAGACCCAAGAGTTGTAAAAGATGCTGTTCTTGTAGACGACATGACTTATGAAGAAGCAATGGAGCTTTCATTCTTCGGAAGCAAAGTTCTTCATCCAAAGACATTGGCTCCTCTTGCGGCAAAAGGAATTGAAGCCTGGAGTTTGAACTCTCACAATCCTTCTGCGCGCGGAACTAGAATCGGAAAAGGCCCGTTTGAAAACTCTGCAAAAAAAGGTCCGGTCTGCGGAATCTCTTGCCTTAAAGACTGCGCAATGATTTCTGTAAGCGGCTCCGGAATGAAAGGACGCAAGGGAATGGCGGCGCGGATTTTCTCTGCGGTAAGCAATGCCGGAATTTCAATTCTTTTGATTACCCAGTCATCTTCTGAATATACAATTTCATTCTGCGTGCGCAAGGCATTTGCAAATGAAGTTCAGGATGTTCTTAAATCAGAATTTTCACTTGAGATTTCAACAAAGCTTATAAATCCTATAAAAGTCCAGGCTGACTGCGCCATCGTTTCAATAATCGGCGACGGCATGAAAGAAAAAAGAGGCGTTGCAGGAACTTTCTTTGATTCACTTGCAAGCCGCGATGTAAACATTCTTGCAATTGCGCAAGGTTCAAGCGAACGTTCAATTTCAGCTGTAATAAAGGCGGAAGACGGAGACATGGCAGTGCGCGTTGTCCATCAGTTCTTCTTCAACACAGTCCAGTCAATTCAGGTTTTTGCATTCGGCGCTGGAACAATCGGCGGAACTATGCTTGACCAGATTGGCGAGCAGCAGAAAATGCTTTTGGAGCAGGGAATAGACATCCGCGTTATGGCAATTGCAAATATCGACGGAATGATTTTCAATGCGGAAGGAATTTCTCTTGGCGACTGGAGAGATCAAGTTAAGAAAAACGGAACAAAGACAAACCTTGATGAGATAATCAACTTTGTAAAAGAGACAAAGCCTATCAATCCGATTTTTGTTGACTGCACTGCAAGCTACGATTTACCGGAACGCTATCTTGATATCTTCAAGGCCGGAATGAGCATTGCAACTCCAAACAAGAGAGCAAATTCAATGAGCATGGATTTCTACAAAAAGCTCCGCGACACTGCAAACGAAATGCACGTAAGATTCCTATATGAAACAAACGTCGGCGCAGGTCTTCCAATCATTGACACTTTGCAGAATCTGTTCAAGTCGGGCGACAAGCTCACAGGCTTCAACGGAATCATGTCCGGCAGTTTGAGCTATATTTTTGGAAAACTTGATGAAGGCAAAAAATTCAGCGAGGCAGTTCTTGAAGCAAAACAGCTGCGCTACACAGAGCCGGATCCGCGCGACGACTTAAAGGGAACTGACGTTGCAAGAAAAGCTTTAATCATTGCCCGTGAAAGCGGAATGAACATTGAGCTTGAAGACATTGAAATGCGTTCAATTTTCCCACAAGGATTTTCTCTCGAAGGTTATGTGGAAGAATTCCTTGCAAAGCTTCCTGAACTGGATTCTTATTTTGAAGAAAAAATGGCTTCGCTTAGAAAAGACAAAAAAGTTCTTAGAATGGGAGCAAGCATAAAAGACGGAAAAGTTTCTGTTGGAATGCTTGAAGTCGGGCCGGAAGATCCTCTTTTTGGAGTACGCGGCGGAGAAAACGCATTTGTATTCCACACAGCGCGTTACACACCAATTCCGCTTACAGTCCGTGGCTATGGCGCAGGTGCAGGAGTTACAGCGGCAGGTGTCTTTGGGGACATTCTTAGAACCGTAAGCTGGAACAGCCATAGCTAATTTTTTCAACTAAAACAAACCACGCCATTGCTGGAACAAAACCGGCAGTGGCTTTTTTTTGCATAAAAGCAGGAATTGAAAAATTCAACTGTTTGTGCTAGATTTTCTTTAAATGGTTATTGTATTAAAGAAAAATTCAACTGAAGAACAGAAAAAATATATCTGCCAGTTTTTAAAAGAAAAAAATTTCAAGCTTAATGAAATCGTCGGAGAAGAAGACACCGTTATTGCCGCCGTAGGAAAAGTTTCTATGGACATAAGGGAAGTTGAGCTTCTGCCGGGCGTAAACAATGTCATTCCAATCAGCAAGCCGTTCAAACTTGCAAGCCGGGAATTTAAAAAAGAAAACACAATAATTGAAGTTCCAAACAATCGCGGACAAATAATAAGAATAGGCGGACAGCACGTTGTTTCCATTGCGGGACCTTGCGCCGTTGAAAGCCGCGAGCAGATGATGGAAATTGCAGCCGCTGTAGCTTCCAGTGGAGCAGTCATGCTTAGAGGCGGAGCATACAAGCCGCGTTCATCTCCATACAGTTTTCAGGGCTTAGGCGAAGAAGGATTAAAGTACCTAAAGGAAGCCGGAGAAAAATACGGACTTCCAATTGTTACAGAAATAGTTTCGGAATCTCTTATTCCGCTTATGAGAGACTACGTTGATGTATATCAGATTGGCGCAAGGAATATGCAGAACTTTGATCTTCTAAAAAAAGTCGGAGCAATCGGCAAGCCTGTAATTTTAAAGCGAAGCTACACCGCAACTTTGGAAGAGCTTTTGATGTCTGCGGAATATTTGCTTTCAAGCGGAACAGACAGCGTAATTTTGTGCGAGCGCGGAATAAGAACATTTGAGCACGCAACACGCAACACGCTGGACATTTCCGCAGTTCCGGTTTTGCGTTCTCTCACTCACCTTCCGATTATTGTAGACCCAAGCCATGCCGTTGGAATCCGCGACAAAGTTCCATCCATGGGACTTGCCTCCATTGCAGCCGGAGCAGACGGAATAATTGTAGAAGTTCACAATCATCCTGAAAAAGCGATGAGCGACGGAGCGCAGTCCATGCTTCCTTCCCAGTTCGACAAGATGATGCACGACATTGAAGCTCTTGCGCCTGTAATCGGAAAATCAGTTGCCCATATCCGTGAAGAAAATTCTTCTGTTGTGCATTCAGGACAAAAAAATTCAAGCGGAAAGATTGTCTGCGTTTACAGCGGAAAAAGAGGCGCGTATGCGGAACAGGCAATTTCACGCTACTTTGACTCTCATGATGTTGAAGCCGTTGCAGTCGATTCATTTGAAGAAATTTTCCAAAGCGTTGTGGACGGAAAAGCAGACTACGGAATGGTTCCAATCGAAAACAGCCTTGCAGGAAGTGTATTCCAAAACTACGACAACTTCAGCAGGTTTGAAGACGTAAGCATTGCAGGAGCTATAACTTTAAATATCCGGCACGCCTTGCTTGGAATAAAAGGCGCAACGATTTCTAATATTAAAAATGTCTATTCGCATCCGCAGGCATTGAGCCAGTGCAAGAAATTTTTAGACAACCACAAAGACTGGAATTTTATAGACGCAGTTTCCACAGCAACCGCAGCCCAGTTTGTGGCAGAAAAAAAATCAAAGGAAAACGCCGCAATCGCAAGTTCAGTCAACGCAGCTCTTTACAAGCTCGAAATTCTTGCGGATGACATTGAAAATGATCCTGGAAACTTCACGCGTTTTGTTGTAATTCAGGCGAACCACACTACAAAGCCAAAAGGCGCAAAAGAAGCAAATGTTCCTGCAAACATGGCAAGTTTTATCTTTAAGACAAAAAATGAGCCTGGAGCATTGTACAATGTGCTTGGAGTTTTCAACGACTGCGGACTGAACATGACACGCCTTGAATCTCGCCCGATTGCAGGACAGCCTTGGAGATACTGGTTCTATGCGGACGCTGAAATTAAAAATCAAAATGCAGCGGAATATGTAAAATCGTTAATGGAAAAACTTTCGGATAAAGTTGAAGAAATTCGGCTTCTTGGAATTTATTCTGAATTAGGAAAATAGCATTTCCTCATTGATTTTTTATAGGAGTTTGAAATGAAAAAATATGTGCTTTCTGTTCTTGTTGAAAACCATGCAGGTGTATTGAGCCGTGTGTCCGGCCTTTTTAGCCGTCGTGGATATAACATCGATTCACTCACAGTCTGCGAAACTGCAGATCCTGAAAAATCCCGCATGACAATTGTTGTTCGCGGAGATGAATATATTCTTGAGCAGATTGAAAAACAGCTTTCAAAACTTGTTGAAGTTATTTCTATTGAACACTGCGATTCTTCTTCAACTTGCCAACGTGAAACAGCCCTTATAAAAGTAAAGGCCGCCGGAGAAAATAGAGGCGTAATCATTGAAACTTGCAGTATTTACCGCGCCCACATCGTTGATGTTTCAGAAAACACTTTGATTGTAGAAGCAACCGGAAGCGAAGAAAAAATCAGCTCATTAAAGCGGCTTCTTGAGCCTTACGGAATTCTTGAATTCCTAAAGTCTGGCTTGATTGCAATGGACCGTGGCGAAAAAGTAATGCGCTAATTTCTAAGAAAGCGGCTGGCATTTGCACCATTTTTCATCGAACAGCTGCCAGTTGTTGTCTTGAACTAGAACATTTCCAATTTTAAAAACTCTGATTTTATATGGAAAGCAGTTTTTTATTTCGTCTGAATCAAGATGAAATTCAAGGCTGCTTTTTATTTCCCCAAGAATTTTTCCAAATACAATTTCAAGGTTTATTAACTTCTCTTTTTCATCTTTTAAGGAAATTATTTTTACTGGAAAAATAAATTTTTCATCTTTAAAAACTGGCTCAAGAAATTCGCAGGAAATTATTTTTTCATGAAAAGCAAAGTCAAAGAATGCCCAAAGAGGAAAAACAGGAGCCGCAAAAAATTTCGCAGGGCGGTTTGAATTAAAAACAGAAATTATCTTTTTTTGAATTTTTGCAAGAAACAAAAGTACATCTTTTCCCGGAACAAAAGCAAACATTTTATCAGTGTAGCGTAAACTAAAAAAAAAGTTTAGTATGTTCCCATGCATAAATTCTTTTTTAAATCCTTAATATTGTTTTTGGTTATTGCATTTTCCTCTTGCGCATTCAAAGCTAAAAATTCTTCAATCGGAATGAGCGGAGAAAATTTAATTGCATTGAACAAAGCTGCGGCGGAAGCAAAAATTTCTAATCCGCAGAAAAAACAATATATGTTTTTTAAATTCACAGAAAATCAAAAGGCGCATTTTAGCAACGTCCGCTACAAAAAATCAGGCGCAGGACTTTCTGTAAGAATTTCATTTGCAAAAAATTCAATTCCAAAATCAGGAGAAAGCGTTTTTGCTTTGGGCTTTTTATTTGACGATGATTTTTCAAACGGAACTTTAAAGACATCAATATATTCAAGAAAACTTGTAACCGGAAATTTTTCAGAGTTTGAATCCGAAGATTTTAGAGTTGTATTTTCAATTGCGCAAAACGACATTGTGCCAGCCGGATTTTTTGTATACGGAAATGCAAAATTCAAAGTAACCGAAGCGCAGATAACAGAAGCGGCGCTTGGCTGGAAAAATGAAAACATTCCGCTTTTTGCATTCGGACCTAGCGGAGGAAAAATAAAATGGGATTTTAATTCTGTGGATTTCAGCGATGCGAAAAATCTTTTTCCAGATCAAAATATTCCAACACGCATAATGCCAAAAATTGAAATCGGAATTACAGATTCAGATTACATCGGCACTTTTAAAAATCAAAAAAGAATAACTTTTTCCGCCGGAAGTGAAAAACTTTCAATCCGCCTTTCAAAAAACGCAAACTCAAAAACATTGCAAACTTCAGCGTTAAAAAATCCTTTTGAAAAATTTGAGCTGCAAGAAAACAAAGAGCTTGTAAAAAAACTCATAATGAAACCTTCAAATCCGATTCTTGCGCAGGATACAGAAGGAAAAGTTTTGTACCCGTTAAAAACTGACTTGGGACTTATAAACAACTGGCCACAAAAAAACTGGAGACGAAGTGACTACGAAATTTTTGAATGGGAACTTTTCCCCGGAGTTTTGGTTTTTGATTTTGCAAATTACAAAATTCAAAATCAGTTTTTCACAAGAATCGCATATTTTGTTGAAAAAGCCGGATACAAAGGAACTTTAGTTTCTGACGATTTTGTAGAAAACAAGCACGGATACAATGCGCACGACTACAAAGCCAATGACTTGGCGAATTTCTTTTCTTTAGTTGAACAGGAAAATTTTCAAATAAACAGCTATGAAGAAATCTTAAAAGAAATTCTGATTGCAAATAAAATCATACAAAAAGACAAAGACGGATTTAAAGCCAGAAAAGGCGCAGTCGTTTCGTTCAGCAGGGAATCACCGGAATATCTTAGGCATACTTTTATGGCGCACGAAAGCTGGCACGGAATTTATTTTACTGATGAGGATTTTAGAAATATCGTTGCAACTTGCTATAATATGTTTGACGAAAACTCTTTGAATTTTCTAAAGAAATTTTGGGAAACACAGCCAGGACTTGGATACGACACAAACGATGAATATTTAATGCAAAATGAATTCATGGCTTACATAATGCAGCAGTCTTTTTCAAATGTAAGAAATTATTTTATTCAAGTTGCAGGACGAGGTTCAGTCAACAGGATTCAGCCGGAAAGCGCGGAATATATCAGAAGCACAAATGCACAGGCTTTTGTTGATGCGGCAGAAATTCTAAACAGCTACGCTTTTGACAATTGGGGGCTTGCCTGCGGAAGAGTTGCGCTTATTCAAAGGTTGGAATAGCTTTTAAATTAAATCAATGTTAAACTGCTTTTCACTTTCGATAGTGCTTGGAGAACCGTGTCCGGGGAAAACAACAGTCCTATTAGGAAGTGAAAAAATTTTATCCTTGATTTTTTTGCAAAGCAATTTATGGGAATACTGGCTCAAAGTGCTTCCCGTCACACCAGAAATCAAAGTATCACCTGTAAAAACTACATCTTCAATTTTATAAACCATGCTGTCTGGAGAATGTCCCGGAACAGAAAAAAATTCAACATTGAAACCTGCAATCTTTACAATTCCATCGCCATTTAAAATCGAGCAGTCCATTCCGTAACTTCCAGCATCAGCTGCATACACTACAGGAGTGTAGATTTTTTTAAGTGTCCTAAGACCTTGTATGTGATGAGTATGCTTGTGCGTAATCAAAACCGCAGACAATTTATAGCCACCTTCTTCAATTAAATTTATTGTTTCCATGTCAATTTTTCCAGGGTCAACAATAATCGCTTCTTTTACATCTGGCCTGTCATTTAAAATAGTGTAGCTGTTTGTAAATCCGTCTATGCACAAATGGAAATAAAGTTTCATAGCTCGTCTTCTCCTTCCGATTCCGAAAAGTCTTCAATCAAGCCGCTTTTATTTCTGTCAATTAAAGCTTCCCGCGTATTTGAAAGTTTAAATGAAACGTGCTCTCTTGCAGAATTGTAAAATATCGCTTTTTTAAGATTGCAGTTTTTCATTGACGTGTTCATAAGAATTGCACGGATAAAACGGCTGTTATAAAAATCCGAATCATCAAAGCTGCACTGGTAAGCAGTTATTCCGTTGTAATTGTTATGCACCAAATCGCTTCCTGTAAAAACCACGTGAATAAATTTCGAGCCGGAAAAAGAGGAAAACTGAATGTCGCTGTTCAGCATATCGCAATCTGAAAATGTTGAAAAATCAAGCGTGCATATTTTAAATTTCAAGCCTGTTGAATGTATATTTGAAAAAGTTGAGTGCTGAAAATTGCAGCCGTAAAATTTTTTACCTGAAAGGTCAACGCCGTTCACGGATATTCCGTAAGCGCAAAGCCCGATAATTTTTTCATGTGAATTTATATAGTTCAAAAGCGATGTAAGATGACCAATTTTATCTTCCGTATGCTCAAAGCAAAAGCCCGGTTCATGCGGAATAATTTCATTGTCGCGGATTACTGAAAGCGCAGGATTCTGACATTCCTTGCACTGGCACTTGTTAGTCACAAACATACTTAACTTTACGTTATTGAAAACATTTAGTCAAATAGGCATTTTCAAAGCGCAAGAAATGCAGATAAAAATTTAATGCAAATCTTTCAAAGAAACAATTTCATATCCGTTTTCTAAAATTGAAGAAATCAGTAAATCCAGTTTTTCATAAAGATAATCACGACGAGTTCCATCCATAGTTCCAATTGAAACTGGAATCACAATTCCGTCATAAAGATTTTCAGCAAATGAATCAACAAGAGAGTTTGCATTTAAATATTCCTTGCCGCTTTCCTTGCTTTCTTCAAATGTAATTCTGTCATTGAATTTGTTAAAAACTTCAACATAATTATAACCTGCTTCCGTGCCAGCAGTTTTCATAAGCTGATTTGAATGATAAAACGGAGCGTGCCAATAAAGTGAAAGTTCTTTTCCTGTCGCAGTAAAAAATTCATCTTCATTCCTTGCAAGACCACGCTGAATAAAATCTTTATCAACTATAAAATTATTTTCAACTAAATCGGCGCAACTAAAAAACATTGAAGCGCATTCGTTTCCAGAAAATGCAATTTGCTTTGCCTTGTGCGGATAACGCCGGATAAATTCTCCGTTCAAAAAGAAAGTTCCCTTTACTCTAAAATCATTAAGTGTATAAAGAACTTCTGCAAGTCCTTCTGAATTTTTCAATGCATCAAAAACAAGAGAAACCTTTTTTAGAGGCTCTGAATATTTTTCAGTTTCCTTATAAACAGAATATGTTTTTGTTTTTCCAGAAAGAGATCTTACATAAATTGAATTTGAAAACTTTGAATTCACAGAAGAATCAAGGAAAACTCTGTACCTTCCGTTTTTTTCTAGCCGTGAAAAATTTTCTGTGGAAGACGACAAGGTTGCTCTCCAAGTATTTTTGTCCGCCTCATAAACAAATGTATCTTTTGAAATTTCAGACTTGCACAAAATTTTTTCATTGCTCCAGTATGGTTGGCAAGCGGAAGACAAGAAAAGAAGTTTTTCATCTCCGCGGAAATTTACAAGTTTTACAGTTTCTTCTCCGCCAATGTAAATTGAAAAATTTCCGTTCCATGCAGCTGAAACAATTTTTTCTTCTGGCCTTGACAAAACAACTTTCTGCGCAGAAATATCATACACAAAAAATTTTCCGGCATCTGTATAAGCGATTTTTTTTCTATCCGGCGAAACAACTGGAGAAATGGAATTTTCAGTTTTAAACAAAAGCTCCATTTTTTCTTTTATAGAATAAGCATAGCTGACTCTCTTTGGATTTTCAAAAGAAAAAGAATCGCACCATAAAACTGGTGAAGAAGCTCCGCTCCAGAAAATTTTAAAATCACAGCAGATTCCGTCTATTTCTGAAAAAGGAAAAACGCCTTCCGGCTTTAAATAGCTGAGCTCTGGATTTTCCATGGCGGAATAAATGTAAAGAGTATTTTTACTTGAAACTACCGCAAACTTTGTTCCGTCTTCATTTGTCCAGAATTTATCTTTCAGCGGATCAAACGCATTTGGAATTCGTCCAATAATTTTTCCGCTTCCAATAAGAGCTGCGTAAAGACCTCTTGTGTAAAGCTCATTTTCTTCAATTAAAAAAACAAGGTCATTTGAAACGTAAATTATATTTCCACTTTGAGTCCACTGAACATTATCGATTGTGCCATCTCCAATTTTTCTATAGCTTTCAGGCAAATTTATTTTTTTGAAAAGTTCACTTGGAGTTATAAAATACACACAGCCGTCTTTTTCATAAAGAAGAAACTTGCTGTCTGGCGACCATTTTGCATTTATGGAGTTGTAGCTAAACGAAGTTTTTTCAAGGAGAACTTTTTCTTCCTGTGTTTTACAGTCAACAACAAAAAGCTTTCCTGTTGTGTTTTTTGTTTTCTTTACATAGCAAAAATAATTTCCGTCTGGACTTGCAGAAATTAAATTCGCCCGGCTGTAATTTTCTGGAATTCCAAAAGCAAGAGAAGTCCATTTTAAATTTTTATCTTCAACAGAATATTTTGCAGTTCCGTATCTGTTTCTAATCTGAAGAATTTTATTTTCGTTGAGCAGCTCCATTTTTTCCGGGAAGCAAGTTAAAATCACGGGTTCTTTTTTTATTTTTTGTTCATCAAGCTGTGTAAAAAAAAGCGACTTGTAAGAAACTGTCCCCGGAATATTTTGTTCAGCGGAAAATATAAGAAAATCGTCTTTGTTTAAATCCAAACTGCCAAATTCAATTTGAGAAAAAGCCGGGAAAATGAATGCAAAGAAAACTATAAAAGCAAAACTGCACAACTTGAAATTTTTGTTCATATAAATTTCCTCTAAAATTTATTTTAAAACTGTAAGCGGATCTACAAGCTTTGAATTTTTATAAACTGTAAAATGAAGATGCGGACCGGTAGAATATCCAGTGTTTCCAACAAGTCCAATTCTTGTGCCCTGACTAACAACATCGCCTTTTTTAGCAATAATTTTGCTCATGTGCGCATACAAAGTCTGATAACCGTCATAATGATTTATAATCACATAATTTCCAAATACAGAAGAAAATCCTGTGTATGCAATTTTTCCGCTCATGGATGCATAAATCGGAGTTCCTGTAGGACAAGCCATGTCAATTCCAGTGTGATGGGATGCAACACCAGTAAACGGATCCGCGCGCGAACCAAACCTTGAAGTAAGCCTGTATCTTATTTTCAGTGGATTTGCAAAAAGCTCTCCCATTGCCTTCCGCAAAGAATTGCTGTCCAGCCTTGCTCCCGGAATAAAAATTTTCTGCCCTTCCTGTAAATTTTCAGATGACAAGTCATTTATATCAAGCAAATCAGAAACAGAAACAGAATATTTTTTTGAAATAGAATCAAGAGTTTCATTTTTTAAAACCAAGTGAACAAGTCCGTCTACAGAAGGAACTGAAAGTTTCTGACCTGCATAAATTGAGCGGACGTTTCCAATATTATTTATAGCAATCAATGTTGAAATATTTGAAAGTCCGAATCTTGAACTTATTCCGCTTATCGTATCGCCCGGCTTTACCGTGTAATTCTGAAAAACAACAGGCTGCTTCAAAAGAACAGAATTGGTCTCAAGTTTAATTCCGTCTTCAGAAAAAATATTTCCCTCGCTGTCAAAATATGAAGTCCGGTCAAAGGCAAATTCACTCATCGCATTGTCAAGAGCCTGAAACTCATCCATTGAAACAGGATTTAAATTTATATTTTTTGCAAAACTTTCAGAAAAGGAAATAAACTTGGAAACAAAAAAAGGTGAAGCCGCACACAAAACAAAAACAGGAACAAGCCAGACAAACCGGGAAGCAATCTTTATCCGCTTTCCTGCAACTCCAATTTGCCCGCGAAGATTCTGAATAAATGAAAAAATATTAAAATCAGTTCTAACCGAATTTACGCTAAAAACACTGCGTGCTCTATAAACAGATTTCGCTGAAGCACGACCACTGCGCAAAATATTGTGTCGAATCAAGTGTGTAGTATTTTTTCTAAAACCAGAAGATTCCAAGCAATTTATTATTTCCATAGTTTCAATATCGACAAAAAAAGTTTTTGATATTAGCAATTATTGACGATGAATATAATAATGAAAAATAAATCACAAGAATCAACTTTTTGGAAATACATATTTGCAGGAATTTTTATAGGAACTGTAATAAAAGTTTTTGTATTTGACATTCTTTCAGTGCAAGGAATTTCAATGGAGCCTGCAATTCACGATAACGAAAAAATTTTAGTCTGCAAACTTTCATACGGAATTGTAAATCCGTTCGGCAACTCAACTTTAATCAGATGGAAAAATGCAAAGACAGGGGACATTGTAATTTATTATTATAAAAACAATCTCGTTGTAAAAAGGTGCATTGCCACGGAAGGCGCATCCCTAGAATATTCATCAGATTCAGGATATACTTTGCACGTAGGAGAAAAAAATTACTCGCTTACAAAACTTCAGTATAATCTGATAAAAAACAGCCCTTGTGTTCCAAGAGGAATGATTCTTGCAATAGGAGATAATTTTGAAAATTCAATTGACTCAAGAACTTACGGCTTTGTGGCTCAGAAGAATATTTTGGGCAAGGTGATTTTTAAATGAGTGTTTTTTTTAATAAATTCCGAATTGGATTTATTTTTTTTATATGCGCAGTCGGGCTGGTTTATGTTTATGTGAAATTTGTAAAACTGGCTTTTTATCCGCAGAAAAAAACAATTACAGCTCCAGTTACAATTGAGCGCGGTTCAATTACAGACCGAAACGGAAAGCCGCTCGCAGTCCAGACAAATTTTTATCATTTCGTTGTAACTCCAAAACTCATAAAAGCTCCAGACGAATTTGCCGAAAAAGTTTGCGAACCATTAAACATGGGAATACAGGAAATAACGCAAAAGATTCAAAACGCAAAAAACGCAAATTTCATTTACATCAAGAAAAAAATTTCACAAGAACAATATAATGAGCTTATAAAAATAATTGATGAAAACAATTACTACAACTTCACCCGATTTGACAAAATTCCCGGTCGTCTTTATCCTGAAAACTCTTTGGCAAGCCAGCTGATTGGCTACATGGGGGATGACGGAACAGGACTTAGCGGAATTGAATATTCCAAGCAAAACATTCTTTCCCCGGAACCGAGTCCTGATGCAACTGGAACAATCCACGGAAGCAACGTTTATTTAACAATCGACTCCGGGCTTCAGTATAAACTTGAAAAAATCGCAAAGAAATCAATGGAAGAAACTCAAGCTGAAAGTCTGATGCTGGTTGCCGCAGATGCAAAAAACGGAGAAATACTTTCATACATAAGTTTGCCGTCCGCAAATTTAAATGAATACACTTCCGCCTCAACGCAGGAAATGACAGACAGGGCATCTGTTACAGCTTACGAGCCGGGAAGTGTATTTAAAATTTTTTCAGTCGCGTCATTTCTTGATTCAAAATCAATTACTGCCGATGACAGTTTTTTGTGCGACGGACTTTATCAAAGGCGGACTTCCGCAGGAGAAACAATCAGAATAACTTGCCTTGACCATCACGGCTGGCTTAACGCAAGAAGCGCACTAAAATATTCATGCAACGATGCGCTGGCACAGATGAGCGAAAAAATAACAACGGAAGAATTTTTATCTTACATCAGGCGGTTTGGATTTGGAGAAAGAACTGGCGTTGAGCTTCCGTCCGAAACAAGAGGCTCTGTAAAAAACCAAAATGACAGATACTGGTCTGCACGAAGCAAGCCCACGATGTCAATTGGTCAGGAAATAAGTGTGAGCGCACTGCAAATGGTTCAAGCCGCAACAGTTCTTGCAAACAAAGGTGTTCAAATAAAACTGACGTTTATAAAGAAAATAGCGGACATAGACGGAAAAACTGAATACGAACATGAGCCGACTTACGGAAACCGCGTTTTAAAAAGTTCAACTGCGGACTATCTTTTAAGCTGCATGGAAACAACTGCAAAAAGCGGAACGGGAACAAGAGCTTCGTTAAGAGACATTTCAATTGGTGTAAAAACAGGAACTGCGCAAATGGCAGATACCGTAAACGGCGGATACAGCAACACAGATTTTCTTTCAAACTGCATGGCGATTTTTCCAATCGAAAATCCACAGATTGTTTTGTACATCGTTATTGAAAAAGCAAAAGGCGAAACTTACGCAGGAAGAATTGTAGCTCCGGTAATTGCAAAAGCCGCCGATGAAATAATCGATCACCTTGGAATCAACCGTGAGGGAGCCGCAAGCCTTGAGCATTCAGGTAGAATCACAATAAAAGAAAATTTGCCGCTTTCAATTGGAAAAGTTGTGCCGGATTTTACAGGACGACCAAAAAGGGATTTGATTCCGCTTTTGGCAAGAGATGACCTGAACTTTATAATAAAAGGCGAAGGCTGGGTTTGCGCTCAAAGTCCAGAACCCGGAACACCGATAACGGAGAACATGACTATTGAACTCGATTTGGAATAAAAACTATTCTTTATTTAAGGAGCGTTTTCCAGAGCTTTCAAATTCACTAGAAGTTAAGTTTTCAAATGAAATCGAATTTGAAACTGCAAAAAACGGAAGCCTGACTGCAAAAAGAAAAAATCTTTTGCTTCATTCAAAGTACAATCCTGAAAAAGAAGCTGACAATCTTGTAAACCGTTTTGACTCAGAAAAGAAAGACACTGCAATTTTTCTTGGATTCGGCTTAGGGTACGGACCTGTAGAGTTTGCAAGAAAATTTTCAGAGCCGGCTTTGATTATAATTGAAGAAGATACTGCAACTTTTTTTTCCGCATTAAAGGCTATAGACTGGTCGCCGGTTTTTGAGCATAAAAAATTAATTTTTATAATTGGAGCTTCAGTTGAACAAACCGCCGCAGTAATTTCAAACTGCTCTTATTCAAAAACTCATATTTTTAAAAACAAATCTCATACTGCGCACAACCAAGAATATTTTGATTCAGTTGAAAACATAATATTTCAGAACAAACAAAAGGAAGAAGTCAACACAAACACTCTCGAAAAATTTTCAAGGCTTTGGCTAAGCAACAGCTGCAAGAATTTAGACTACATTGAAAAATTAGACGGAGTAAATAAATTCTTAAACACAGCAAACGGCATTCCATTTGTAATTATAGCAGCAGGTCCAAGTCTAGAAAAAATTCTTCCGCATTTAAACAAAATAAAAGACAGAGCAATAACCGTTTGTGTAGACACATCTCTTCATTCGTGTCTGGAATTTAACGTTGAGCCGGATTTTATAATCCTTGCCGATCCGCAGTATTACTGCTCTCTTCATCTTGAGTTTTTAAAATCGCCTGAATCTATTCTTGTTACAGAAATCGCAGTTTATCCTTCTGTGTTTAGATTTCAATGCAAGGAAATTATCCTATTTTCTTCAATGTTTCCAATCGGAAATTTTTTTGAAAAGAATACACAAGAAAAAGGTTTGCTTGCGGCAGGCGGAAGTGTAACAACAACAGCGTGGGACTTTGCAAGAATGTGCGGAGCTTCTGAAATTTATTTAGCCGGAATGGACTTAGGTTTTCCAAATAAAGAAACCCACATCAGAGGCTCAAAGTTTGAAGAAAAAATTCATTGTGAAAGTTTCCGTATAAAAACATCTGAAACAAAAAACATTGAAACTTTATTTTCAGCCGCTCCGTTTTATGCAAAAGACTACAATGGAAATGAAATTCTAACAGATAAAAAAATGCAGCTTTTTTCATGGTGGTTTGAAAAGAATTGTACAAATGCGGTCTCGCAAGGAGTAAAAACATTCTCACTTACACCGGAAAGCCTTGCAATAAATGGAATAGAAAAATTCAACTTGGAAGAATTTCTTTTAAAGCCTGCTATAAAAGATAAGCGAAAAATCTTTTTTGAAAATGCCCAAGAGAATAAGAAAAAACTATCAAACTCAAAAGGAATTTCTTTTGAGCAGCAAAAAAATCAGTTCGGGGAAAACTTAAAAATTCTTGAATCTCTTGCAAAAAGAGGAATCAATCTTTGCAACAAAGCGCTCTGCTCTCCTCTTTCAATTCCAGAAGTTTTTGGCAAGCTAAATGAAATAGATCAAAAAATTTCATCGTCTTCAGCAAAGGATGCGGCCGCCCTTGTATTTCCAACACAAAGGCAGCTTGATTCCCTTTCAGAAAAAATTTCCAACGACTCTGAAGCAGAAAAAAAACTTTACAGCATACGTTATTCAAATTTGATTTACACAGAACTTTTAAAATCAATAAATCTATATAAAAAATTTTTTCCAAATTCCAATTAAAGTCTTCCAAAGCTTCACCGATAATATAAATGTGCAGTGATAGAAATTTACTACGGACGGTTCTTTGAGAAATCTTAGAGGACATCCAGACGTCTGTAAAGAATTTCCATACATCTAACAAAGATGTTAAATATCTCCGTGAGAAAAGATCAAAGGAAGTTCCTTTGGTCTTTTCATTTTTTAAATAAAATTGCATGGTCAGTTTATATAGATAGCCTATAATATATTAATTTTTCTAAAATTCTGCCGATAATAAAATGAATAGGAAAGATTTATGGTCAAATACAAAGTTGCAGAAATAAAACCTGACACACATTTCAGTTCAGATGTAATGCTTGACTCTCTTTTTTTGCTGACAACTCCACCTTGCGCAGTAACACCAGAAATACTTTCATATTTAAAGAAGTGGGGATTCCTTGAAGTCTTTAGCGAAGATGAAAAAACTCTTTCCAAAATTGAAGAAGATAAAAATCCAGAAAAAATAGAACATAAGCAAATTTCACTTGGAGAAACTGAGTCAGTAGATCTTTCTGAATTTACAGATGAAGAAGATTCTGTTCCAGAAGAGCAGATTCCTGAAAAATTTAAAACAAGCGAAGATGTTGACCTTTCAGAATTTACTTTAGAAACCACAGAACCAGAAAAAAAAGTTCAGACACAGCAGATTTTTCAGCAGGCAAACCCAATGCCGGCTTTTCAGAATCCAGCCATGCAAATGCAGACTGCTTACCAGAATTTTTCAGCAAATGCAAATCAGCAAGCAGTACAACAACAGTCTTTTGATTTTCCTTCAGAGCCAACTTCTATTTCAAAAGAAGAAGATAACAGAAAACTTTTAGAATCGCAAAACGCTTATGACAAATTTATGGAATTTATAAATTATGTCTACACAAAATATGCGACACAAAAAATAATTTCTCTGCCTGAACTAAACGGAAAAGTGCTTGAACTTTGCAACTTTGTAAGGGAAAATAAAAAATTCCTGCTTAGAATTTCACCAAGCTTTGAAACGAGAAATAAAAATTTTTTAATAAGCCACAGCCTTAGAACTGCGATTTTTGCAATCATAATCGGACTGCAAATAAAAATGCCTTATGAAAAACTTATCGAGCTTGGAGTCGCAAGCATTCTGCACGAAATAGGACAGATAAGACTTCCGCCGCAGCTTTACATGAACAACAATCCGCTTAGCCATTCAGAAAAAGCGCAGATGCAGACTCACACTATAATCGGATATAACATCGTAAGAAACGCAGGACTTCCGCTTACAATTCAACTGGGAGTTTTGGATCATCATGAGCGTGAAAACGGAACTGGCTATCCAAGGCATCTTTTAAAAAACAACATTTCGCTCTACGGAAAAATAATCGGTGTGGCTTGTTCATTTGAGGCAATCACCGCTCCAAGAAATTTCAGAGAGGCAAGAACAACTTACGAAGGTATGATTGAAATGCTAAAGAACAGCAATCATCTTTATGATGAAACTGTAATCAAAGCGCTTTTATACAGCATTTCGCTTTTTCCAATCGGCGCATTTGTTTTTCTTTCAAACGGAAGAGTCGGACAAGTTGTTGACGTTTCTCCTGCAAGCCCTAAAAATCCTATTGTTCAAATTGTCGGAAGCGTAAATCCAGACGGAACTCCAAAAAGAATTCAGACAGATGACAAAACAATAAGAATTGTGCGCACAATGAATAAAGAGGAATCCGATGACTTACGGAAATCCCTTGGCGACACTTTGTAAAATAAGTTGATTTAGTTGAAAAAGTTCTGAACCTTTTGCACTTCTTCTTTAAATGACTTGTCAACAACTGGCGGATGGTCGTTAAAAAAAAGAATCTGCTGAAGTTCTTCCTGAGTATGAGTTCCCCAGACAGGAACAACATTTTCAAACTGATACAAAAAACCAAACGCCAATGGAATGTCGTTTACAACTCCGCCGTTCAATGGCTGGGAAGCAATACAACCAACTTCCTTTTCCTGGCACAATTTTACAAGAGCCTTCACTGAATCTGGCGAAATCATGCTGAACGGAAACTGAACAACTTCGTAAAGTCCGCTTTCAATAGCTTCTTTTGCAATGTCGTAGTTTTCTGTTGCAATTCCAATATGCTTTACAATTCCTTTTTCTTTTAACAACAAAAGCTCATTGTAAATTCCGTCCATACCGTTTTTCTTTGGTACAATAAGCGGATTCTCAAGCTGGAACAAATCAAGAGTGTCGCTTTCCAAAGACATAAGGCTTTCATCTAAATCGCGGCGGATTTCATGCAAGTCCTGGCCGGCAGTCTTTGTCGCAAGAATCACATTTTGCCTGATTCCATGCAAGGCTGCTCCCAGGCGTTTTTCACAGACTGGCTTGGAATGCGATGTGTCAAAAAAATTCATTCCGCCGGCATAAGCCTGATGAACAATTGCGCAAGCCTTTTCATCGGCATCTTCACCGAAACTTTCGATTTCCTTGCAGTCAAGGCTTTCCGCGCCAAAACCAGTGCGGCTAACCAGAAGATTTGTTTTTCCGAGAGAAACGTATTCCATAACTTGCAACCAGCCTATAACAAAAATACAGGGCTGCATAAAAAGTCGTCAGCATTTTTAAGCAACCCTTTTAAAGAATTTCGTTTTAATTACTTTAGCGTTTTACAGGAACATAAGATTTTATTTCCTTCTGAATGAAAGGAATCAAATCATCAAGGGAAACTCTCTTTTGCTCCATTGAATCACGGAAGCGAACTGTAACAGTATTGAAATCCGCGCTGGAAGAATCAAGCGTGTCATGGTCTACTGTAACACAGAATGGAGTTCCAATTTCATCCTGACGTCTGTAGCGTTTTCCGATTGTTCCGCTCTGGTCATAATCAGTAACAAAATCTTCTTTTAAGATATGCTGAATTTCTTTTGCCTTTTCTGCAAGTCCGTCTTTTTTCATCAAAGGAAGAACCGCAACTGTAACAGGCGCAAGACGAGGATCAAGGTGAAGAACAGTTCTAAAGTCTTCAGGTTCGCCTTCTTTTGCAACATTCTGCTCTTCATAAGCCTCGCAAAGGAACATAAGGAAGTTTCTGTTAAGTCCGGCGGAAGTTTCAACAACATAAGGAATATAACGTTTGTTTCCGTCGTCCTGATCGATATAATGCATATCTTTCTTTGAATACTGCTCATGTTGCGAAAGGTCAAAGTCTGTGCGGCTGTGAATTCCTTCAATTTCCTCAAAACCAATCGGGAACTTGTACTGAATATCGTAAGCGTCTTTTGCGTAGTGAGCAAGCTTGTCGTGGTGATGCCAGTTAAGATGGTCTTCTGCAATTCCGTACTTCAAATAAAAATTCCAGCGGTCTTTTCTCCAACGCGCAAAAGTCTCATCTTCTGTTCCCGGCTTGCAGAAATATTCCATTTCCATCTGCTCGAATTCGCAAGTGCGGAAAATAAAATTCTTGAAGATAATTTCATTGCGGAACGATTTTCCAACCTGGGCAACACCGAACGGAATTTTCATTCTGTTTGACTGAACAATATTCTTGAAGTCTGTAAAAATTCCCTGGCAAGTTTCCGGGCGAAGATAAACCAAAGATGCTTCTGTGGCAACAGGTCCTTGATGAGTTTTGAACATCAAGTTAAATTCACGCACATCAGTCCAAGAATGCTTTCCACAAGTCGGGCAGTTAATCTTTTCATCAATAAAAGCCTTCATTTCTTCATGGCTCATTGTATCAACCGGCTTTGAAGGGGTTTCGCCAGTCTTGTCAAAATAATCTTCAATAAGCTGATCAGCGCGGAATCTTGCCTTGCATTCTGTGCAGTCAATCATCGGATCAGAAAAATGTCCTACATGGCCTGAAGCCTCCCAAGTTGTGTGATGCTGAAAAATCGCAGAATCAAGACCAACAACATCATCATGAAGCTGAGTCATATAATGCCACCATTCGTTCTGAATGTTGCGCTTGAATTCAACGCCAAGAGGACCGTAGTCCCATGCGCCAGCCATTCCGCCGTAAATTTCAGAAGCCTGATAAACAAATCCTCTTCTCTTGCAAAGACTGATGATTTTGTCCAAAGTGCAAGCATGCACATCTTTTTCTTTTGCCATAAAAACCTCATCTTCGACACTGGTGTGTGCCGCATAAAATTCAATTTGCAGAGTTTAACACATAAATTGATTTTTGCCTATATTCGGAAGGATTTTCAGCAGGGCAAACGCATTATAAATGTATTCAGCATAAAACTGGCTCCCAGACACGGTT
>ERZ1035032.38-NODE-38-length-90791-cov-19.284892_pt1 | contig 90791 bp, 112 predicted proteins | sample MGYA00520693_ERZ1035032 | MGnify/ENA primary metagenome ERZ1035032 (study PRJEB33766, sample SAMN09781740) | gut metagenome | biome: gut microbiome | host: Homo sapiens | place: Madagascar | study: EMG produced TPA metagenomics assembly of the PRJNA485056 data set... | reverse complement strand
TAATTCGTATACCATAGCTTTCTTCAATGACTACTACTTCGCCTTTGGCTACAAATTTACCATTTACCAGAACATCAATCGGTTCTCCGGCAATCCTATTTAATTCTATAATGGTTCCCGGTGTAAAATCAAGTATTTCTTTGATTGATTTGGAAGTTCTTCCAAGTTCTACCGTAACTTCAAGTGGTACATCCATAATCAAATCAATATTTTCCGGTTGAAAATTCCCCGGTACTGCTCCAGTAAATGCCTGAAACTGTGCCGGCTGCACATTTACCTGCTGTTGTCCATACATCTGCGACATCTCCTGACCCATCATTGGTTGTCCCATCATCGGCTGCCCCATCATCGGCTGCCCCATCATCGGCTGTCCCATCATTGGCTGCGTTGCTGCCATCTGAGGCTGCGGCTGCGGTGCAGGCGCCGGTTGAGATGCCGGTGTACTCTGGGTATTCTCTGTTTCACTCATTCCTGCAGTAGAATTGCTGTCCTCTTCCATATTGCTTGTTACATTTACACACATTTCTTTTGCAAAAGAAATAGGATATAACTGCATGATCTCACTGTCAACAAGATCACCAATCTCTAACCGGAATGAAATCTTTACAAACTCACCTGCAAGGAACTCATCAATCTGACTTTCATCGATTGTCTGCTGCAGATCTATCAGATCTGCACTTGGCGGACTAATATCAATTACCTTGTTCAGCATTGAAGATAATGATGTTGCCGCCGAACCCATCATCTGATTCATTGCTTCGCTGATCGCACTCAGATGAAGTTCTCCAAGTTCTCCATCCGTATTTGTTCCATCACCGCCCATCATCAGGTCAGTGATAACTTTTACATCATGTTCTTTTAAAACAAGAATATTGCTTCCATCTAATCCCACGGTATACGCAATTCGTATAAATACACATGGCTTTTCATATGCGTCACATATATCGCTCCAGTTTGCAAATGCAACTACCGGAGTGGAAATCTCAACCTTACGGTTTACCAGTGAAAACAATGTTGTTGCTGCTGTTCCCATACTGATATTCGAAATTTCACCGATCGCATCCTTTTCCTGATCTGTCAATGTATTTTCCGGATTTTCATCTGCACCTGAAGGATTATTCAGTAAAGCATTGATTTCTTCCTGTGACATCGTTCCATCCATCTTACTGCTCCTCCCTAATCACTGATGTAATTCTTACTGCATAGTCATCACCGGTTTCTCCCGGCAGAGCAGTAAATTTTTTTATACTTCCAACAAAGACACTCAGCTCCTGATCCACTTTTGTATCCAGCCGGATAATATCTCCTACCTGCAGTCCCAAAAAATCATTAACCGATATGGAACTGTTACCAAGTACAGCTTTGATCGGCATTGGTGCTTTTGAAATAAGCGCCTCGATCGTTTCTGTATACTGTTGTTCATCTTTTTCCTGCAGACTTGAATACCAGTATTTCGTATTCAGCTTGTCCATTATGCTCTCTAACGTCAGATATGGGAGACATACATTCAACAGTCCTTCCACATCACCTATCTTGATATTAAGCGTTACCAGTGCAATCATCTCTGTCGGCGATATGATCTGTGCATACTGCGAATTTGTCTCTATTCGTTCCAGCCGCGGTTCTAACTCGCATACGCTCTCCCACGGTTCCACAAGAAGATTTACAGCCACATTAAATATACGCTCAATGATCAACAGCTCAATTTCTGAGAAATCCCTCGGTTTATCCAAAGGAGTTCCTTTTCCACCAAGCATTCTGTCTACTATAACATAACCAAGATTTTCTGCCATCTCAATAATGATGCTTCCATTTAGCGGGGATGCATTCACAATTCCAAGTAATACAGGATTCGACAGTGCATTCGAAAACTCTGAATATGTAACCGCCTCTGAATTCATTACCTCAACCTGAACATTTTTTCGTAAATAAACAGGAAGATTGGTTGACAAAAGTCTTCCGTAATGTTCAAAGATAATCTCTAACGTTCGTAGATGTTCTTTTGAAAACTTTGCAGGACGGGCAAAATCATAATTTTTGACCTGTTTTTTGTCCTCATCTTTCATTTCATCTACATCAAGTTCACCACTGCTTAACGCTTTGAGCAAACTATCTATCTCATTTTGAGATAAGACTTCACCCATTCTTTCTCACCACCTAACACAATATTTGGGTCTATTCCGTCTGAACGCTTGAGAAGTTTACACCAACGATGAAGTCTGAACCTCCAAACATATCCTGCATTGATTTTAATATATCATCTTTTACATTCTGATAGCCGTCTGCATTAAATTCATCTAACGTATATCCATTTACAATCGTATTGATCTCACTCTGAATGATCGTTTCTTTTGCAGCAAGTCCTTCTGATCCACCATAAGTCTTATATCCATCACTCTTGGTATTCAAAGACAGGCTGACCGAAAATACTGCATAATGCTGTTTGCCATCTCCACCCTGTTTTAAGTTTACAGTAAATCCATCTGTAATCGCATAAGTCTCAATGTCTTCAATCGGCACTTCCGGTGTTGCAGGTGTATTTTCACCGCTCTGAAGTTCCAGATTAATCGCAGAACATACCTGATCGATCAGCTGATTTGATTTCTTTGTCTGCGGAATAATCGTGAACACAAGAATTGCAGTTAAAATAAGGTTTGCCAAAACCAGTGCCAGAATAATTACTGTTATCAGATTCTTTTTCATAATGCTACCTTCCTGTTCAATTAAAGTCTGAACTATAAGAATTATATATTTTTATAATAACGCGGCGGTTTCTTGCTCTTCCCTCCTGCGTTGTATTATCTGCAACAGGTACATACTCACCTCTTCCAGATGCCTTTAAGTGTGCGGGATCCACTGTCGTAATATCTCTCAGATAATCTGTAACTGCCCGCGCCCTGTAAAATGAAAGCACATCATTATCTTCATATTTTGCAGAATGAATCGGCACGTTATCCGTGTGTCCCTCTACTTCTATGATATTATCCTGATAAGGTTCGATAAGCTTACCCAGCTTATCAATCAGTGGATACGCCTCTGATCGGATTTCAGCATGCCCGGAGTCAAATAAAAGTGCTCCATTCATATTGAGCATGACATACTGTGCATTGAAATCAACTTCCACCTGATCCTGAATTCCATATCTTGCAATGGCATTCTCCAGCTGTTCAGACATTTTTTCTGATTCTTCCAGTGTCTGTTCCTTATATTCTTCCACCACATCATTTTCTTCCTCTGATTCCTCATCAGATTCAGAATTTGCTTTGTCTTTATAATAAGAATCTAACATTTCAAGCTGGCTGACACCGGATGATATCAGAGTCCCATCTCCAATCGAAGATCCTCCATTAGGAAGAATACTAAATGTATTCTGAAAGGAAGCCACCATTTTTTCAAACTTTTCTGCATCTACCGTTGACATAGAGAATAACAATACAAAGAAACATAACAACAGATTCATCAGATCTGCAAATGTATTCATCCATGCCGGTGATCCTTTTGGTTCATCAGGCTTTCTTTTCACTATTCTTCACCTCCAGCCTCGCTTTCCTGCGCTGCATTACGCGCCGAAGGTGCAAGGAATGATTTCAGTTTTTCTTCTATAACACGCGGATTCTCTCCTGCCTGAATTGACAGAATACCTTCCACGGAAATTTCCTTCATCATCATTTCATTATCATTATTCAGTTTTAACTTACCTGCAATCGGGTTACATAACCAGTTTGCAAGTAATGAACCATACAATGTTGTAACAAGCGCTGTTGCCATCGCCGGTCCGATTGTGGATGCATCTTCCATATTCTTCAACATGAGGATCAATCCAATTAAGGTACCGATCATACCCCAGGCAGGACCTAATTCAGCCCATTTCTCCCAGACAGCAATTTTAGCTTTATGTCTGCTCTCGACACAGGCTAAATCCGTCTCCATGATTCCTCTTACCAGTTCCGGATCTGTTCCATCTACAACAAGCATAATGCCCTTTTTCAGGAAATCATCTTCAATCCCGTTTGCTGCTTCTTCCAATGCCAGAAGTCCTTCTTTTCTCGCAGTATTCGACAGTGAGATAATCTGATTGATGACAACCGCCGGATCCTGAACCTCATCCTTAAAAATCAGCTTTACCGACTTTATACCATTGATAAAATCCGCCAATTTAAAAGATGCAAGCGTACCTGCTATGGAACCTCCTATTGTAATAATGAATGATGCCATATCCCACATGGAGTGTAAACTTGCAACACCTCCGTTGGAAAGTACACCAAACACAAACATTACAACGCCTAATAACATACCTACTATTGATGCTATATCCACTTTTTCCACCTACCATCCTTGATTTTTCATATTGTAAAATCCCATCCGTGGGACTTATTCTTCTCTTAAAAGGCCATTTGTAAAAATATCCCTTTTGTATGATTTTACTAAATTTTTGACCTCTTGTCTACTTTCTTTTACAATAAACTTTCTGCCTGTTGTGAGAGAAATAACTGTATCAGGAGTTTCCTCCACCGTTTCGATCAGATCCGAATTGATCAATACTGTTGTTCCATTCAACCGTGTCACTTCGATCATATAATAATCATTCCTCCATTATCAATCAGCAGTTTTCATTGTGACCGGTCCATTTTAAAACCGGCCACAATGTTCAGTATAACATATGTAACTGTCTGTGTAAAACATGTTTCGACATTTCAGAACAGGTTTTACCTAAATATTATATTTTTTTACATTACATTAACGTTTCAGGTTAACCAGTTCCTCTAACAGTGTATCGGATGTTGTGATAATACGGGAGTTTGCCTGGAAACCACGCTGTGTGATGATCATCTGTGTGAATTCTGTTGAAAGGTCAACGTTTGACATCTCAAGTTCTCCGGATGTCATAGAACTTCCGTCCGCAGAGATTTCAACACCGATTCCATCAAATTCACCTGAGTTTAAGGTCGTACGGTAGCAATTCTCTCCAACCTTTTCAAGACCGGATGCATTTGCGAACTGTGCTACTGCGATCTGTCCGAGGGTTTCTGTATTACCATTATCATAAGTACCTGTGATAAGACCATTGTTGTCGATGGAAATACCGATCATGGCACCTAATTTCTTTCCTTTTCCTGTCACACCATCATCTATAGATCCTGTAGACATAACCGCTGTTGATTTACCACCGTTGTTTGCATCTTTCAGTCCCGAAAAATCAATGGTAATATCATCAAACTGGGTCGGATTATTTCCCAGCTTACTCATATTAAGTGTAACAGAATTTGTCTTATTGTTGGATGTTCTTGCTCCAACACCTGTAAACGTACCATCTTTTGTGCTGAAGTCGATCGCGTAATCAGTTACATCTCCAGAAATCGTCAGTGTTCCATTTGCGATTGCAGCCGTTGCCTGACCGCCTCCAATCTTTGAAACCATTGCATCTGAAATTCCGTATACCTGTTTGAGGCTGTAGGTATTACCTGCCTGATCTGTAAATGCTGTACCCTTCCATGTAATTTCTGTACCAGTTGCATCACTTCCTACATAGAATTTATCTTTAGCAGAATCATAGTAATAACCACTCTGAACCTGGCTGTATGTTCCAAGTGTAGCATTCGTTGTTTTTGCTCCAAATATATCACTCAGATCAACTTTGCTGGTTTCCGGATCATAGAATGTTGTTCCATCACTATTTAAAATCTTTTCCAGTTCCACCGTATATTTTCCATCTGTTCCGGTAGATTTCATTGCAAAACGCGCTGTATAGGAATAACCGAGATTATCAAAAAATGTCAGTGTTTTGACAAGTCCGTTGTCTGACAATACATCCTTATCATTTTTATCAATAATACCGGAAACATTTGCCTGTGTGGTTGCCTCCGGAGCAGATGTCAGGTTGGATGTCTGCATGACACGAAGTGCAGATACGGTATCCTTCTTGATATTTCCTGTTGTCGGATCTACCTGCCATCCCATAACTGTATAACCGGTGGATGTCATACATAAGTTACCGGCACCATCTACATAGAAAGAACCGGCTCTGGTAAACAGGTTCTCAGAACCGTTGTTAACTACAAAAAAGTTTGTCGTAGACTGGTCTGATAAACGGATATCGAATGCACGTCCGGTTGTTTCAGCCGCACCGGAAGTTGTGATGCTTAAGTTTGTTGCACCGGTCGTAACACCAAGACCGATCTGTTTTGCATTCACACCACCGGTACCTGTTGCTGCGTTCGCACCGGATGCATTACTTGTCATCTGATATAAAACATCCTGAAATACAACTGAGGATGATTTAAAAGCTACTGTGTTTACGTTGGCGATATTGTTACCAATAACGTCCATTTTTGTCTGATGTGTCTTAAGACCTGACACAGCAGAGTACATTGATCTCATCATAGTTGAAATTGACCTCCTAAGTTCTTTTGTGCTGCCTTCCCTTCTGTCATTCCGGGAATCTAGCCTCCATTTCGGTCCGGCTACGTGATCACAGCACCATCAATATTGGTATAAATATTATCATCGGACTCTGTCCGGTCCATTGCTGTAACGACTGTCCTGTTCGGAACATTTACGATAAAAGCGAGTGAATCAACAATTACTAACGATTCTCTGATTCCCTTTTCACCAGCCTTAAAAACGCCTGTCTCAAGTCGTTCATTCTGTTCCTCTGACAGATTGATATTACGATCCATCAGGCGCATCGTGGCATGCTTGGAAAATTTGAGTGTCCCACCTGCTTTTGCATCCTGCTTCTGCTTTAAAATATCTTCAAAGGAGACACCGCTCGAAGTTACCGCATCCGTGCTTTTCCGAGTCAGATACTGGTCAGTTACCTGCTCAATGGAAGCAAACTGGTTACTGATCTTATTCATAATCGCATTTCCCTTCTGTCAGATATCAGGTTTTATCTGTATCTGTCTTTGTGTCTGTTGTTGTATCTGTTCCTGTTGTCGTATCTGTTTTTGTATCTGTATCTGTTTTTGTATCTGTTTTTGTATCTGTTGTTGTACCTGTCGATGATGAAGTACTTTTATACCAGTCTTTTCCTGCAAGTTTTTCCATCTGTGCAAGCAGTTCCTGATATTTTTTCAAAGTATCTGTATCGATCTTTGACTGCTGATAAGAATTCAGATTATCGTAATATGTCTTTAAATTCTTGACATCATCTTTGTCACTTAATGTAAGCTGTGCTGCATTCGGCAATTTAGCAACCGCTGCTGCAAACGTCTTAGCAAGTGTCTCTGCCTCCATGTATTCGGTATCTGCAACCTGATATACATCAGAAAGTGAATATAACACCCCATTTACACAGATCTTCTGCTCACCGTTTTCTTTCTGTACATAATCAACAAATCCCTCTGTTGCTGTTGTTTCTCCAGTCGAAGATGTTGTCTTGATAATAACATATTTTCCAACAAGTGCATTTGCATTGCTGCTCTCGATTGTACTCTGCATACCAAGTGTTGCTTCCATCTGTGAAAATGTAGCAAGCTGTGCAACATACTCCGTATTGCTGGTAGGCTCTAACGGATCCTGATACTGCATCTCTGCACATAACAGCTGTAAGAACTGGTCATAGCCAAGGTCATTGCTGGTATCCGATTTGCTTGTAGTACTGGTATCCTTTGGTATTTTTCCGTCTTCAACGGGCTGAATTAATGCCATTTTTTTCTCCTTTCTTTTGTTTTAAGCAGTATAATCTACGGAATTACCGTGATCTGCCATAATCTGCGCCACAAGGGCTTCTTCCTCACTCATGACTCCGGAGAGTTCATCTAACTCATCTAAGTTGATTCTTCTAGTCTTTGGCGAAGCTTTTTCCTGCTCCTCTGCCTGTCTTTCATCCTGTTTTGCATTCTGCTCTAAGTTTTTCTCAAACTCATGACTCCCAACTGTGACTTCCACAGCATCTACCTTGACACCTGCCTGGTTCATACTCTGTTTGAGTTCTGCCATCTGCGCTTCTAACGCTTCTTTTACCAGTTCGTTCTGTGTCATGATATGAGCAGATACATTTCCTTCCTTGGTCGTTACTTCGATATAAATCTTGCCAAGGTGTTCCGGGTTCAACTGCATTTCCATTGTCGTCTGTGCTTCACGGACAGTAACTTTTGTAAACTCTGTCACCTGCCGGATCAGATCTAACGTATCAAGCTGTCTTGAAAATTCCGGTACAGTCTCCGGTGTTTTTGCCGCTGCCGGATCAACAGTATGCTCCTGACTCACAAATGCTGTCTGATTTGACGTGTTCCCGGATTCATTTCTGTTTCCTGTCTGCCCGTCATCTGCCTTTGTATCTGTTTCTTCCTGCATCAGGCTGTTATCCTCTGACAATGTCGTTTTTTCCTGCATATCGTCTGTATTATCTGTTTCTTCTGCCACTTCTTTTTGCAGGAGAATATTGTCTTCCGGTTTTTGTATTTCCACTTCATCTGCATCTGATGCTGTCTGAACTGTTTTTTCTTCCTTCAAAACAGAATTCATCTGATCTGATGCATCGTTTGCTGCGGTTTTGTCTGCTTTAACATTTTCTGTTACCTGCATTTCCGGTAACTGTTCAATACCTGCCGATTCCGGAGTCGTTACAATCTGTGATGCTGCCGCAACCGTCTCAGTAAACATCTGTGATGTCATTCCAAGATCATCTAACAGATCCTGTGATAATCCACCGATTTCATTTACAATTTCCATAAACGAATCATTGCATAACAATTCGCCGATATTTTCAGATCCTGTAAGTTCAGCTGTAAGTTGTGTAAGCTGGTTCGGCTGTATAAGATCAGCCACAGTAAGTCCCAGCTTCTGCATTGCATCCGTGATCTCTTCATCTGTCACGCCAAGTTTCTCTTTCAAAACCTGTCTAACATCCTCTTCAAATGCAGCCAGCTTTTCATCTGTATTCCCGGTCTGGATATCTGTTTTGTCTGACGGATTATTTTTTATACTGGCAGCATTATTCTGATAACGCTCATAGTTATCTGTGACACTGCTTTTCCCTGTCACAACAGACATGTTTTGTTTGCCGTTCTGTCCGCCATAACTGTATCCGTATCCAACCTGTGTTGTCATCTGGCTCATCACTTCTGCAAACTGGACTTTCAGATCTCCTTCTTTTGTACCTGTGAGTGTCTGGCTTCCCTGTCCAACAGACATGATACCGGTCACTTCTGAAACACTCGTGCTTCCCATTTTTCTTCCTCCTCTCTCTTTCGCTGCATGTACTGCCGCTTAATAATCTATTCTGAAGGCTTCATGATCTCTGTTACCTTTGCAGCGGTATCAGAACTCATTTTACCAAGAATAGCAGCTCTTGAATCTGCATCCATTCCATTTAAAATCTGTGCAACCAGCTTCAGATTATCTGTCATGGTATCAAAAATTGCTGCCGCCTCTTTCGGCTTCATGGATGAATATGTCTTGATATAATCATCAAGCTGCTCATCCTCTGCCGTCTGTGCTACCACCTGCTTATACAATACTTCTGCATTAGCAGGATCGATACTTTCATAATATTTCTTATATTCCTCAACATCCGGGGCTACATCTGAAAAAACAACATCTTCATAAAAACTCTGCTTTTCTTTTTCAAATTCTGCCTCGTTTTCCTTATATTGCTGTAACTCTGCCGACTGTGCTTCCAGCTGGCTGATATAATCTGCATTTGCAGATGATGTATTCTGGGCATCTGCCAGTTCTTTTTCCAGCTCTTTGATGCGCTCCACTGCATCTGCCATAGTGTCATATGCATAGGCACTGTCCTCTGTTGAAACTTCTTCCACCGCATCATCCGGCAAAATCTTGTTCACATAAGGAACATCCTTTAAGATCGGTGCAAGCATGCCTGAGCCAAATCCACCAACATCCCATTTGATCAAAAGTGCTATAATCGCAAGCCATACAATTATGATCAGAAGTGAGACAAAGAATACAGCCACTTTGCTTCCGCCGCTTTCTTCCTCAAGCTCATCACTATCTTCTGCCCGCTGTGCCTTTTTCTGCTTTGCTTCCTCTTTTTTTCTTTGCTTTTCTTCTTTTTTTGCAGCTTTCTTATCTACAACTTCTTCTTTTTCTTCTGCCATGTTTTCCTCCTGTCCGCTCAAACTGCCTAACTGCGCTGTCCATTATCGTGATAGGTATAACTGACAAGTTCGTCTATTTCTTTAGACTCTTCATGTAAAAGTTCCTGTTTAAATTCCTCAAAAGCTTTTTCTTTTAGTTTTTCATGTGTTTTGCGTTCAACCATTGCTTCATTTAGCTGTTTTCTTGCCAATTCAACATTGCGTTCCGCAGCATGTACATTCATCATCTGGCTGCGCTGTTTGCTTTTCATAACATCAATAGCCTGCCTACATTCACGAATTTCCAAAACATTGAGGTTTCCACTTACTAATTCCCTTGCTTTTGATTCATACCCGGCTCTCCGGATCAGAATGTCCTGAAGTTTCTGCTGTTCTGTTGCCAGTTTTGCATTTGCCATACCATAGGCTGTCTTTGCCTGATTTTCCATTTTCTCTTTGATATCAAGAATGTTCTGCATTCTGTATCTGAACTTTGCCATGTCAAAAACCTTTCTTAGTTTTCAAACAGTTTTCTAAGAAGATCAATTTCCTCACTGAATTCAAATTTTTCATCGGTCTTCTGCATCAGAAATTCATTTACTGCCTGTATTTTCTGAATAGCATAATCTATTTCACGATTGGTTCCATTTTTATAGGCTCCAATATTGATCAGATCCTCTGCCTCATTATAAGTAGCCATAACATTTCTTAATTTTCCGGCAAGTTCTTTATGTTCACTTGTAGCAATTGAGCTCATAACACGGGAAATACTCTGTAAAACATCAATTGCAGGATAATGATTTTTATGTCCTAATTTTCTGGATAACATGATATGTCCATCCAGAATACTTCTCGCCGTATCTGTAATTGGTTCATTCATATCATCACCATCTACAAGTACGGTATAAAGTCCGGTAATAGATCCTTTGTCTGAGGTTCCCGCACGTTCTAGGAGTTTAGGCATTTCTGAATATACGCTCGGCGGATATCCTCTCGTTACCGGTGGTTCTCCGGATGCCAGTCCTATCTCTCTCTGCGCCATTGAAAATCGTGTCAGTGAATCCATCATCAATAGCACATCTTTTCCCTGATCTCTGAAATATTCAGCAATTGCCGTTGCTGTTTTTGCAGCTTTATTTCTGATCAGTGCAGGTTTGTCAGATGTTGCAACAATGACTACGGAACGCTTCATACCCTCTTCACCAAGATCACGTTCCACAAATTCCCTTACTTCCCTTCCACGCTCACCAATCAGTGCGATCACATTGATATCTGCTTTTGTATTTCTTGCAAACATTCCAAGCAAAGTACTTTTTCCAACACCAGATCCCGCAAAGATACCGATTCTCTGTCCTTTGCCGACTGTGATCAGACCATCGACTGCCTTAACGCCCAAAGGCAGAACCTCATCAATGATCTTTCTTGCCATCGGGTCCGGCGGCTGTGCCTCAACCGGGTAATCATATGGAACCAGCAACTCATCCACATCCGTTGGTCTCCCGATTCCATCTAAAGTGTGACCTAACAGTTCTTCTCCAACCTTTACAGTCAAAGGATGTCCTGTATTCTCTACGATACAGCCAACACCAATTCCTTCCACGCTTTCAAAAGGCATCAAAAGCAAATGTTTGTCACGGAAACCAACCACTTCAGCCATCGTCGAAAGATTTTGTTCCCGATCGATAATGATGCGGCACAGATCATTCAGTTTTGCATTTGGTCCTACAGATTCAATCGTAAGACCAACAATCTTTGTCACCTTGCCCAGACGGTTAAAATATGTCTTGTCAGCAAGCTGAAGATATTTATCAAATGTATACATTCTGCCGCCTCACTTTTAAGAACACAAGGATCTGATATCTTTCATCAGATTATCAAGCTGCACATCCAGACTGCAGTCAAAGATTCCCGAATCGGTTTCTATAATACATGCATTTTCATCCAGCGTATAATCAGGAACGATCTCCAATTCTATATCATGACCCACATAATCTAATATATTTTCTTTATGTTCCTCCAGAAATGAGACATTGTCGCCTGCCACTTTGATCCGGAAACGCTTTTCATCCTCTATATTGGCAATAGCATTATCGATCAGATGAAGCAGGATCTCCTTTTTGCCATCAAACTGGACATGAAAAACTTTATTAAACACATCCAATATTACATCCACCAGTTCTCTTTCCATATTTTTTTGTTTTTCCTGGTAGGAATTCTGCAATTGTGCCTTTTTCCGCTGCTGTTCCTGTTCTAATTGCTGTTTTTTCTGGTCATACTCCTGTTCTAATGTACTCTGTCCTTCCAGATATCCCTGTTTCTTTGCTTTCTCGCGTATCGTTTCTGCTTCTTGTCTTGCATCGTCAATCAGCACATCCGCCTGTGCCCTCGCCTGCGAAAGTATCTGTTCCGCTTTTTCATTTGCAGCAGACATATCCTGTTCCGGTTCTTCTACAGGGATCACATTATCTGTTTTTTCAGTAATGATTCCCTCCGCAAAACCATCCGGTCCTACCGGCCGTGCTTCTTTCGGCTGTGCCTCTTTTATGATGTTTTGTTTCAGAAATTCCTGCATATGATCATTTGAATTGATCACCCTCGCATTCTGACTCTCTGTATGTACGAACCATGGTTTGTAAAGATTAGACAACGATCTCGTCACCTCCGCCTCTGGAGATTACGATTTCTCCAGAATCCTCTAATTTACGAATAACACTGACAACCTTCTGCTGCGCCTCCTCAACATCCTTCATACGGACAGGACCCATAAACTCCATATCCTCTTTGATCATTGCTGCCAGCCGTTTTGAAAGATTCTTAAAGATAACATTCTGTACTTCCTCATTTGCAGCCTTAAGTGCAACACCAAGATCTGCATTATCGACATCGCGGAGTACACGCTGGATTGCACGGTCATCAAGCAGCAAGATATCCTCGAATACAAACATCTTCTTGCGGATCTCGTCTGCCAGTTCCGGTTCTTCGATCTCTAAAGACTCCATGATATGTTTCTCTGTCGTACGGTCTACCGTATTTAAAATATTTACGATTGCATCCACACCACCAACAATCGTGTAGTCCTGATTGACAAGTGAAGAAAGTTTCTTTTCCAAAACACGCTCTACCTCTTTAATCACATCCGGTGATGTACGATCCATCATTGCAATACGTTTTGCAACATCCGCCTGCTTTTCCGGCGGAAGTGCCCCGATCACAAGTGCCGCCTGTGCGGATGTCAGATATGATAAGATCATGGCAATTGTCTGTGGATGTTCATCCTGGATAAAGTTCAGTAACTGGCTTGGATCTGTTTTCCGCACAAATTCAAACGGACGTACCTGCAATGATGCTGTAAGTTTCGTAATAACTTCCTGTGCCTTGTCCTCACCAAGAGCTTTGTCCAGCAGCTCTTTTGCATATCCAATACCGCCTTCAGCAATATACTGCTGTGCAAGGCAGATCTGATAAAATTCATTTAAGACATCTTCCTTAACCTGCGGTGAAACGCTTCTGGTATTTGCGATTTCAAGTGTCAGCTCTTCAATTTCATCTTCTTTTAAATGTTTAAAAATATCAGCAGACCGCTCCGGTCCTAAGGCAATCAAAAGAATCGCCGCCTTTTGTATTCCAGTATAATCCTGTGTATTTGTTGCCATACCTTATTCCCACTCCTCGTTCAACCAGTTGCGCAATAATGAAGCCGCCGCCTCTGGATTATCTTCCACAAATTTTTCGATCAGGATACGGGTTTCAGACTTCTCATTGTATCCAATATCCTGCATTTCTTCCTGACTCTCTTTTGTTGATTCAAGTAGGCTCTCAACAGAAAGCTCCGGTTCGATCTCTGCGGTTTTCTCTTTTCTGGTGCTGCGGAATACCACATAACCAAGAAGAAGAAGGATCAGAACCACAAGCACAATCTGTAAATAATCGGAAGCACTTCTTCCACCGGAAGAATACTGGAAAACCGGTTCTTCCTGCGCAATGATCGTAATCTTATCAGTCGGGATTCCTGTTGCATTAGAGATCATTGTAATGTATTCCTGATCAACCGTGATCGGTGTCGGGTCACTGTTTGCTGCAACATACTCATCAAATGTCATATTATCCAGTGCTCCGGATGCACGCAATGTATCTTCATCATAGATACGATATTTTGTTGCCACCAGAGAAACAGAAGAACTTGCATAATCAACAGTTCCTCCATTGGAAGATTTCTTTGTTACTTTCTCATTATTCTGATAATTGGTTGTTGTATCTGTAACTGTACTGTGTGTGTAATTATTATCTTCGATTACATAAGAAGTATCATCATTGGAATCTGTTCCAGGTGTTGCAGCCGCGCCACCTTCTGACTCTGATTCATACTCGCTCTTGCTGCCAACCATACCATTCGTCTGTCCGTCTGGTGCGTAATATTCATGGGTTGCCTCTTCCGATGTGTCAAAATCCATCACGAGTTCCGGTGCCACTTCCACATGATCAAACAGGGAAGATCCAACCATAACATCTTTTACTTTGCTTTTTACAAGATTTTCTGCCTTTGATTTTACTGAAAGCTGACTGTTTGCTGTTCCTATCGAAGTATCAGAAGAATCTCCCGAAAATAAAACATTGGAATTAGAATCTAAAATCTGAATATTATCTGTATTTTTATTACCAAGCTGTGTTGCTATGTATTTTGCAAGACCTGCGGCCTGATCTTCATCCATATCTCCACTTAAGGTAAGAATAACTGCGGCATATGAATCCTGATCTTTTGCAAGAATTGTTCCATCATCATTCGGAATATCAAGAGTAACAGAAGCGCTTTCAACATTTGACAGTGTCTCTAACTGTTCTGCGAAATATTTCTGCAGATAAACTTTATATTTTTTTGTTTTATCTGCCTCCGTTGAGCTGAATCCGCCCTCAAAAACATTATCGATTGAAGCTCCCTGACTCGGAATGTCATTCTTGCCGAGCAGGATAGACGCAGCTGCTTCATCCTTCGCATCTACATAAAAGATCAGACCATCCTGAGACATCTGATATGAAATGTTTTCACCATCCAGCAGATCTTTTACTGTACCAGCTTCCGCTGTTGTCTGACATTCATGCAGCGTAACCATATTGGGTTTGCTCACAACTGCTGCCAGTATTGCCAGTGCAACAAGGATTACTGCCACAATACTGATCAGTAATGCTTTCTGCTTTGTATTGAATCTTTTCCACCACTCTGTAATCTTATTTAATATATTCTGCACCTGTTCCGGCATGTTATCTGACTCCATTCATTAAATTTGCATATTCATGATCTCTTTATATGCATCCAACATTTTATCCCTTACTGCTGTTGTATACTGAAGTGCTGTAAGCGCTTTCTTTGCTGCAACCTGCATATCATGCGGATTGTCTGCCTTCCCAAGGGCAAATTCTATCTGAGCAGCCTCTGCATCATTCTGCAAATCACTTGTTTCTGTCAACACATTCATTGCTGAATCAAGTACTGACTGGAAACTGTCATCTGAAGTATTTACGAGTCTGTTCTGTTCTGCTACTTTTTCAATATAATCTGATGTAATCCCTGTCAACGAAGTAATGTCCATTTACCGTCATTCCTTTCCTTATTTGCTGATGTTGAGTGCAGCCTGTACCATACTTTTTGTTGCATCAAATGCTGTTGTATTCGCCTCATATGCTCTCGTTGCATCAATCAGGTTCGTCATTTCAGTTACTGTATTAACATTCGGATATGTAACATAACCGTTTTCATCTGCATCCGGATGGGATGGGTCATAAACCATGCGCATTTCTGTCTCATCATCTTCTTTTACAGATGTTACTTTTACACCATTTCCAACCGCTCTCGCTCTTGCCGTCTCATAATACTGTGAAAAAGGTGTTTCTGTCTTTTCCGCAAATGTAACAATCTTTCTCCGGTACGGTGTCCCATCTTCCGTTCTTGTTGTATTAATATTTGCAATATTCTGTGCAATCGTATCCATACGGAAGCGTTCTGCTGTCATACCACTTGCACTGATATCAAATGCCTGAAATAATCCCATATAATTTCCATCCTTTGTTTCTTTTTATTCTTTTATTTTAAGACTGTCTGCATTCTTGAAAAATTGTTTGTTATCGCTGTCGTCAATAGCTGATATCTCAATGATTCAGAAGCCAGCTCCGCATTTTCCGTGTTTTCATCCACATTATTACGGTCAAGACGGTATGAATAATTTGCCGCATCCGTATAAGATGTCGCTGTAAGTTTTCCAAGATTCTGGTTCAATTCTCTTACCTTCTTATCAAGGCTGCTGTATTTTGTCTTACCGAGTGCCTTTTGTAATACAGATTCAAAATCAACATCCTGTCTCTTGTATCCAGGTGTGTCGATATTTGCAATATTATTAGTGATAACATTCTCACGCATCCAGCTTGCATCAGCCGCTTTATCAAGTATATTTGTATAGTCAAATGCATTCGTTGTAAACATTCTGTTGCTCCTTTCATGCACTATTTTCTACATTATTCTATTTTATTATAAAATATCTCAAAAAAAACACAAGAGTTTTTTACTTTTTTTCGTTGTTTTTCCCCGTATCTTGTATTATTTTACGATTTCGTGTGCAACAATTTGTTCTGATTCTTCATAATTCTCTTTTTTTCGACATTTTTTGCATCTTTTAGCGAACATGTTGCCAGAATGCTGTAAAAAGCACCCTCATAAAAAAAGAATTTGTCACGTTTTTCAAATAGCGTAACAAATTCCTTTTCATTTAACTATTCTTATGATTCTCTTTCTTTATCTTGTCTAGTTCATCAAACACAACATCATTCAATACCTTGATGTAAGTTCCTTTCATTCCGGATGATCTCGATTCGATCACACCTGCACTTTCAAACTTGCGAAGTGCGTTTACGATCACCGATCTTGTAATTCCAACACGGTCTGCTATCTTACTTGCAACAAGGATTCCTTCTTTGCCGTCCATCTCATCAAAAATATGTGTGATTGCTTCTAATTCTGAAAAAGATAATGTACTGATCGCAGATTTTACAATCTGTACCTTTCTTGTTTCTTCTGCATTTTCTTCATTTACAGAACGCATCATTTCAAGTCCGACCACAGTTGTTCCATATTCGCTCAATATAATATCATCTATATCATACTGACGGTTCTCACGGTATACAAACAATGTTCCAAGCCGTTCTCCGGCAATATCAATTGGTGTAATGATCGCTGTATATTTTTTTACATCATCCACAAATCCCAATGTTTCAAGATTAACATTCTCTTTTGTGGACAGGATTCCAAGCAAACGTTCATTTAAAAGCGGATCAATAAAACCTCCTACTTCATCCACGATCAATTCATTGATCTCTTCGACACCCTGTCTTACTCCAGTTCCAAGTACTTTTCCTTTTTTACTGATGACAAGGATATTTGATTCCAGTATTTCTTTTAATACGTCGCATATATCATTAAATACTACTTTGGATGAATTATTATTGTGAAGCAATTTATTGATTTTTCTTGTTTTATCCAACAACTGAACGCTCATAATGCGTGCCTCCTGACTACATATATGTCTTTCATGATGTATTATATTTTATCACGTCAATTCTGAAAATTCAATATTCTTAATATATTCTTTCTAAAATTATTTCATTATTCGGAATCTTTTTCAACATTTTTACGATCTGTCACATAACCGCACTGTTCATCTGCACACACAATCTTATTTCCTTTGACTACCATGTACCCGCCACATTTCGGACATTTTTCTGCAACAGGTCTTGACCAGCTCATAAAATCACATTCCGGATTATCCTCGCAGCCGAAATATTTTCTTCCTTTTTTCGTTTTGCGAAGTACAACTTCCTTACCGCACTTCGGACATGCAACTCCAATCTTTTCGAGATAAGGTTTTGTATTGCGGCATTCCGGGAATCCCGGACATGCAAGGAACTTGCCATGCGGACCATATTTTACTACCATATTTCTGCCGCAGACATCACAGATAACATCTGTCACTTCATCTTCTATTTTTACTTTTTCCAGATCCTTCTGCGCTGCCTTCACAGCTTCATCCAGATCCGGATAGAAATTACGTACCACTGTTTTCCAGTTTACATTGCCTTCTTCAACACCATCAAGCAGCGATTCCATGTTTGCGGTAAAATGTTCGTCTACAATGCTTGGAAATGATTCCTTCATAATCTGATTGACCACTTCTCCAAGTTCCGTCACATATAAATTTTTCGCTTCCTTAACAATATATCGTCTTCCTAGCAGTGTCGTGATTGTCGGTGAATAAGTACTCGGACGTCCTATTCCCAGCTCCTCTAATGTTTTTACCAGTGATGCCTCTGTATAGTGGGCCGGTGGCTGGGTAAAATGCTGTTTTTCATCAAACTCTTTTAATCCAAGCACTGTATTCTCATCAATAGAGCCTACCAGGACATTATTCTCTGCCTTTTCATCATCATCGCTTGTATACACTGACATAAATCCGTCAAATGCAATTTTAGAAGCAGATACTGTAAACTGGTATTTTCCTGCTCCAATTTTTACATTTGTTGTCTCATAAACCGCCTGTGACATTCTGCTTGCCGCAAAACGTTTCCAGATCAACTGGTACAGACGGAACTGATCTCTCGATAACGACTCTTTCACCATGACAGGTGTACGATTGATATCAGACGGACGGATCGCCTCATGCGCATCCTGAATTTTGGCTCCATTCTTCTTTGCTGTTTTTTCACCGGCAATATAGTTTTCACCATAATTTCCAGCAATATATTCCCGCGCCTGTGCATCTGCCTCTTCTGAAATTCGTACAGAGTCTGTTCTTAAGTAAGTGATAAGACCAACCGTTCCCTGACCTTTGACATCCACACCTTCATACAACTGCTGTGCAATACGCATTGTTTTTGAAATCGGAAAATTAAGTGCCTTAGATGCTTCCTGTTGTAACGTACTGGTTGTAAACGGTAACGGAGCTTTTTTCACACGTTCTCCTTTTTTTACCTCTAAAATGTGAAACTCTTCTTTCTGCATCTCTGCCATGATGCGGTCTGCCTGCTCTTTACTGGAAATTGTAACTTTTCCATTCTCATCTCCATAAAATTTGGCGAGCAATGCCTTTTTTTCACCTTTTACAGACAGTTCTGCATCCAGTGTCCAGTATTCTTCCGGAATGAATGCATTAATCTCATCCTCCCGGTCACAGATAATGCGAAGCGCGACTGACTGGACACGTCCGGCACTAAGTCCTCTTTTTACTTTTGCCCATAGCAGTGGACTGATCTCATATCCCACCAGACGATCCAGAATTCGTCTGGTCTGCTGTGCATCTACAAGATTCATGTCAATCTGGCGCGGTTCTTTTAACGAAGCCTTCACTGCATTCTGCGTAATCTCATTAAAAGTAATTCTCTGTGCATTTTTATCATCCAGCTTCAGTGCCTGGCTCAAATGCCATGAAATCGCCTCTCCCTCACGATCGGGGTCAGTTGCAAGATAAACTTTATCTGCTTTTTTTGCTTCCTTTCGCAGTTTTGCCAGGATATCTCCCTTTCCGCGGATCGTAATATATTTGGGTTCAAAATCATTCTCTGTATCAATTCCCATCTGGCTTTTTGGCAGATCTCTCACATGTCCGTTCGATGCCACTACCTCATAATTTTTTCCCAGAAATTTTTTAATTGTCTTTACCTTTGCGGGCGACTCCACAATAACAAGATACTTTGCCATGCATCCATCTCCTTTTATTCATGACAATAGAGCAGTGTACAAAACGTGCCATCTATTGTTTCTGACAGCAGCTCTGTTCCATTTGTGCAGATTGCTGTGTCTAAGAATTTCTTTCATATTTTTCTGATATAGTAATTTTTAACTGTCTCGGTAATAAAACCTTTTTGCAGAAGTCTGGCAAGTACGTCCATTATGTCCGGTACTAATATACCAGTCTTCTCCAAGAGTTCCCCGACGTTTTTCGGTCGTAAACTTAGACAACTATACACCAGTCGCTCATCTTTTTCAAGTAATAAATTTTTTAAATTATCTTCTCCGGTATTTATCTCCCCCTGTAATTCAATTTCTTTTAAGAATTCATCTACATCAGAAATAATACCTGCCCCCTGCCGTATCAGATTATTGCATCCCCCGCTAAGCGCATCATATATACGTCCCGGCACCGCATATATGTCTCTCCCCTGTTCTAACGCATAATCCGCCGTAATAAGCGAACCACTCTTTATTTTTGCCTCAACAACAACCACCACATCCGCAAGTCCTGCAATGATCCGGTTCCTTGCAGGAAAAAGCGGCGCAGACGGATTTGTCCCCGGCGGATATTCTGAGATGACCGCACCATTTTTTTCAAGTATCTCCTGGTATATTCTAATATTTGATCTTGGATAACAGATATCTACCCCACACCCTAATACTGCACATGTATATCCATTTTTCTCAAGTGCACCCGCATGTCCGCCACCATCAACCCCGGATGCCATGCCGCTTACAACCCATGCACCTGATTCTGCTATTTTTCCTGCTATTTTTTCTGCCACTGATCTGCCGTAAGCAGAACAGCGGCGTGCACCAACGATCGCCACTGTCTTTTTATTCCACTCTGCCGGCATATTCCCTTTCACATAAATGCTATATGGTGCATCCGGGATTGTGGCAAGACGTTCTGGGAACAGCTGTTCCTCTCTGGATAAAAACCAGATTCCTTGTTCTATCATCCCCTCAAACATTGCATCATAATCTTTTTTTCTGCTCTCTAAGATCCTCGCAGCATGTTTTTCCGTCACGCCAGGGATCAGAAGAAGCTGTTTTTCTGTCAGTCCATAAATCTCCCTCGCACTTCCTGCTGCGGCAATCAGCCTGTTTCTGGTGCGTATTCCGACTTCCGGAATATTTGAGAGCCAGTACGCATAATTTATCACCCTATACCTCCCAGAACTTCTTATCAATATTTCTATAACAGATCGCTTCATTTAAATGCCGCATTTTTATCTGTTCACTTTCTTCCATATCTGCCAGCGTGCGTGCCACACGCAGTATTTTATGATAAGTCCGTGCTGTCAGATTTAATTTGTTATACATCCGTTCCATGTAAGTTTCCTGTTTTTTATCAAGTTTACAATACTCAAAAATCTTAGAAGACGGAATATGACTGTTAAAGCAGAACTCTTCTCCACAGTAACGCATTTTCTGTATCTCTTGTGTCCGTATAACGCGTTTTCTGATTTCTTCTGACCGTTCACTTTTTCCGGTATTGTAAAGATCCTTAAATCCGATCGGCGGCACTTCCACACATATATCAATCCGGTCTAAAAGCGGTCTGCTTATCTTCCTCAGATACCGGTTAATCGCTACCGATGTGCAGGTACATCTCTGCATATCCGGGTAATACCCGCATTTACAGGGATTCATCGCAGCCACAAGCATAAAATCAGCCGGATATTCATAGCTCGCATTCAGTCTTGCGATACATATTTTTTTATCCTCCATCGGCTGTCTTAATATTTCCAGAGTATCATTTTGAAATTCTGTCAGTTCATCTAAAAACAAGATTCCCTTATGTGCCAGCGAAATTTCCCCCGGTTTCGGCAATGCACCTCCACCTGCAAGTCCCTGCGGTGTGATCGTATGATGTGGTGCACGGAACGGTCTTTTCTGCATCAATCCTCTTTTATGTTCTAAAAGTCCGCAAACACTGTATATTTTAGAAAGCTCCATCCGTTCTTCTGCATTTAAGGGCGGCAGGATTTCAGGAATCCGTTCTGCAATCATTGTTTTTCCTGCACCCGGAGACCCCATCAAAAGCAGATTATGCATTCCTGAAACAGCCGTTTCACAGGCACGTTTCACTAATATCTGTCCATATACATCTGCAAAATCCAATGCCTTTCCTGCCTGTATTTCTTCTATATTATATGGCTCATTATAATATTCCCCTTTTCCATTTAAAACCGTAACAGCTTCCGCAAGATCTTTTACGGCAAACACCTGCATGTCCGCTACCAGCGCTGCCTCACTTGCATTTTCCCATGGAACCATGCATTTCTTCATACCTCGTTCTTTTGCCTCCGCGACCATTGGCAGAACTCCATTTACTGGCTGTACTTTTCCATTCAGCCCGACCTCTCCTGTTACAAAGTATTCTCCGACCAGTTCCTGTCTGACATAGCCAAATGCGGTAAGGACCGCAACTGCAACCGGAAGATCAAATCCAGATCCGGATTTCCGGATGTTAGCAGGTGTAAAGTTGATCGTAATATGTTTTGGAGTCAATGCATAGCCACAGTTTTTCAGTGCCGTGCGCACTCTCTCTTTTGCTTCCTGTACCTCTGAAGCAAGAAATCCTACCATTTCAAATACAGGCATGCCATCGCTCACATCTGCTTCCACAGAAATCGGCACACTTTGGATTCCGTGTATGATCGCTGTTGATACAATACTATACAACGTATTCCTCCTTTTTATTCATTTTTCTGATTCATCTGATTCTTACAGCAGAAATGCTGCAGTTGATTTTTACTGACATATGCACACGACAACCTGTGCATAGAAACACTGAGCAATTCCATACCCAGCTTCTAAGACCTGATATAAATCCGAACATAAGGCGGCGACATCCGCCGTCGCCTAAGTATAGCACATTCATAGTAAGAAATACAACCTTATTCGCAAAAACTTTTTTTCAATTTATCCAATGCTTTTTTTTCAATACGTGACACGTATGAACGTGAGATTTCAACTGCAGAAGCAATTTCTCTCTGCGTCATCTCCTTATTCCCAAAAAGTCCATAACGATGTACAATAATAAACAATTCTCTTTCCTGTAACACTTTAGGAACCAGCCCAAGCAGCTTTTCAATCTGCCTTGTATGTTCTAACAGTTCCACAACATCCGGTTCTTCACTCTCCACAATATCAAGCAGATGGATCTGATTTCCCTCTTTATCCATACCGATAGGTTCATATAACGATACTTCACGCGACACTTTCTTCTTTGCCCGAAAATACATCAGAAGTTCATTATCGATACATCTGGCTGCATAGGTTGCCAGCCTGCTCCCATAATCTTCTTTATACGTTGCAATTGCCTTCATCAGTCCTATCGTTCCAATCGAGATCAGATCCTCCATATCTTCTTCCGAGTTCTGATATTTTTTTGCCACATGCGCAACCAGACGCATATTGTGAAGTGTCAGTTCGTTTTTTGCTTCAAGGCTACCTTTTTTTAATTTTTTCAGGCATTCGTTTTCCTGCTCTGGCGTAAGTGGAGATAAGAATGTTTTCAAAACGCACCTTAAAAGCTTTATTGATACATTCTATGTTTTTGCCAGGTTGTGCGTGCTTTTCCCCATTTATTTTTTCAAAGTTTTATTATATAATGACCATATGATTCGAAAATTTAATTACCGGATAGCGCCGGAATATGATTCTTTCAGCATTCGTGAGTATCTCTCTCTAAAAGGATATCCAAATGCTGTTTTCGTACAACTGAAAAAGACACCCGAAAGCGTCCTGTTAAACGGGGAATGGGCTTACATGCGCACACGTATATCTGCCGGCGACGAACTTTTTATCCACCTGGAAGAAAATACATCCTCCGCACATATTCTGCCAGTTTCCCTGCCGCTTTCCATCTGTTATGAAGACGAGGACATCCTTGCTGTGGATAAACCGGCATATATGCCCATCCACCCGTCCCTCAACCACTACGACCATACACTTGCGAATGCTGTATGTGGCTATTATAACGACCAGAATATCCCTTATACATTCCGCTGTGTCAATCGTCTCGACCGTGACACAACCGGGCTGACCCTCATTGCAAAGCACATGTTAAGTTCTGCTATATTAAGTACCGCAGCAGCCAGACGCGAGATATCAAGGGAATATATCGCCATTGCCTCCGGAAAAACACCCGAATCTGGAACGATCGATGCTCCGATCGGACGCGTGGATGGATCGACGATCGAACGCCAGATCGACTATAAAAACGGAGAACGTGCCGTCACACATTATGAACGCCTTGCTTATCACGATGGTTTATCTCTGCTGTCGCTGCATTTAGAGACCGGTCGTACACACCAGATCCGCGTTCACTTAAAATCGATCGGTCATCCACTGATCGGGGATTTTCTTTATAATCCAACAGATAAAACAATAAAGCGGCAGGCTCTTCACTCCTACCGCTTAACATTTTCACATCCTATCACAGACGGGCTGCTCGTTCTCACTGCTCCTCTTCCAGACGATATGCACTGCCTTTTTCCAGATTTTTCCTGAAATTAATGAGGTATTCTTTCTCATAAGGAACCTTTCCTTTTAATACCTCATATTTCAGAAAATGATTTACTTCATCTTCCCCTTTTACTGCCAGCATAACCAGTAAAAGTTCTAACATCGCTTTCGTGTCCTCATTTAAAATATAATGCTGTCTGCCTTTTAAATAGTACTGAAGCGGGCTGTCCGGTCTGAATTTATCCCGCTGATAATTCTTTGATGCTGAAACACGATCCACATACATCTCCGCCACATACTGAATCGGCATCTTCATACCACAGATCCCACGATGCGGTTTCTGACCATCTCTCCCATCACCAACACCATAATCCATCCAGTATTCCATATGGTGCTTATTTCTTCCCTTATGGTGAAGCCACGCCGAAGAATATCCTTTATCTTCACGTTCTGCATTATTAGGGCTCATCGTTCCCTGATAATATTTACATCCTACTAAAAATTCTGTCGGCGTATACTTTGACATGTCATGCAATAATCCCTGTTTATAAAGTCCGATTTTAAAACAGCCTGCCCGGACTAAATTTTTGTGATGCAGGATCGTACATAAATGTTTCCATGCCTTTATCATATCTTTTACCCTCTTTACTACTTTTATATTCCAATTACAATGTTGATTGACTGCCCTTCGATTGCCAAAAGATGCTGATCTTCGAGGAGTCTCTTTTCCGGCAGAAATGAATTTTCCACTGCCGTAGTCATCAGAAGATACCATTTTTTATTTTGCGGAAGTTTTGGCAGTGCAAGATGCGACAGACCACTGTGAAAATTATAACCAATATAGATATAATCATCCGGTGTCTGATCTGACTTCTTCTCATATTCGCCGCAATAGAGCATTCCCGCAGCCTGTCTGTCAGCCGGTATTGAAGAAATCCATGCATTCTCCCCATGATAGGAAAGATCCGGAAATCCTTTCCGCCCATAATCGCTTAGCTCCATCGGATGATCCGAAGCAATGATCGGATGTTCCCTGCGGAAACCTGCAAGTTTTTTCACAAATTCATACAGCCAGCTTTCTTTTGTTTGTTTTTTCCAATTCAGCCAGCCTGTCTTATTGTCCTGACAATACGCATTGTTATTGCCCTGCTGTGAATTTAAAAATTCGTCTCCTCCCAGAACCAGTGGAACTCCCTGTGCCAAAAACTCCATGGTCAATGCATTTCTGACCTGTTTTTTCCGCAAATTATCTATATATCTTTTTCTCGTATTTCCCTCTGCGCCGCAATTACTGCTGTAATTGAAGCAATTTCCATCGCAGTTATCCTCACCATTTTCCAAATTATGCTTTTCGCAGTAGGAAAACAGATCCCACAAGGTAAATCCGTTATTATTTGTAATGTAATTGACAAAACCTTCCACACTGTTTTGCTTTCTCTGCTGACAGAAAAGCTCGTTAAGACTGCCTTCCATATGATTCAGCATTTTCCTTGCCGGATACAGATATTCATCACTATATACATATAAATGATGATATTTCTTTGCATTTTCCAACAGGATCGGATCAAAGTACGTATAAAATAACTTCGTTCTGCTAAGCAGAAGATCCTGCGCTGCTGCTGTAACCGGCAGTGCATCCCCCTGCAGATGAAATCCATCTACATGATATTCCCGTACCCAGAACCGCAGTGCATCCAGAATCACATTCTGATTCATCCCAGGTGCGAAATAAAATTCCATCACACATTCCATTCCATTCTGATGTAATGTGCGCACCATCTCCCGAAACTCAGACGCAGCATCTATACTGCTGCTGTAAGAAGCCTTTGGAGCAAAATAGTTGCCCGGAACATATCCCCAATAATTAATTTTTTTCTCCGGCTGTACTATTTCCGGTTTGATCAGATCATCGCTCTGGCTGTCCCATTTAAGATAATCCGGCAGCGTCATTTTCTTTGGTATTATCTGCTCTTCAAACTCATAAGCAGGCATTAGCTCTATTGTCGTAACACCCAGTGCCTTCAGATACGGGATTTTGTCTGCGACTGCACGAAATGTCCCCCTCTCTTTTCTCGGACAGGATGCATCATCCATGGAGAAGCCACGCACATGCAGTTTATACATAACCATCTGCTGTCGTTTAATCTCCGGCTGTCTGTCATTTCCCCAGTCAAACGGCTGCGGATATGCACCGCCACAGATAAAATAATCATTCTCACTGCGGGTTTTATCGTTCCATTTTTCTCTGCCTATAATACGGGTCGCATAGGTATCCGTAATGATTTTTCCATTTATCTCGTAATTGTATCTTAAATTTTTCCATAACTTGCCGGCTACAGCTACAGAACGTACTGATCCGCGGCAATATTCTTCCGGTACAGGAATTCTGCAGACAGGCTCTGCTTTTTTCCCATAAAAAAGAATGCTGCAGTTTTCTTCTTTTTCCCCTTCAAATGTGAAAATAACTGCATCATTCTTTTTCTGTACTCCTAATTTTTCGTAATCGCCTTCTCTGATCGTGTAATCCATGCTGTCTGCCACCTTTTCTATCGTACCCCGGTATTTTTTCTATAATAAAATAGTATACCTTTTTTTTTACATTTTGTATAGAAAAATATGTTCAATCACACCCGATTATGTTATGATGTCTTTGTCTTTATTAGGACCATTACAAAAAAGAGAGGTATCGGCATGAGTGATTTCAACCAGAACAATGACGATGAAGATATCGTTGTAACCCTTGATCTTGACGACGGAAGTCAGGTAGAATGTAAGATTCTTACCATTTTTACTGTTGGCGAACGTGATTACATTGCACTTCTCCCACTCAATGAAAATGGCGAGGAGAACGAGGAAGGCGAAGTATTTATTTATCGTTATTCTGAGGACAGTGAAGGCAATCCTTCCCTTGATAATATCGAGGAGGATGATGAATACGAAGCTGTATCCGACCGTTTTGACGAACTTTTAGACGAGGCAGCCTTCGAGGAGATGGATGATTAATCCTTCTTCTTTTCCGTTGGCTGCGCTTCTTTGATAAAACGGGAAATTTCTGCATCTTTATGGTTCAGCTGTTTGACTGAAAAAAGATGCAGATTTTTTTTTGCTCTCGTCATTCCTACATAAAACATCCTTCGCTCTTCTTCCACTTCCGGTTCCAGCACTGCTTTTTTGTATGGCATGACACCCTCATTGACGTCAATGATATAGACATTTTCATATTCCAGACCTTTTGCACTATGTAATGTTGCTAACGCAACACTGTTCGGGTTCTGATTCTGCACGCGGTAAAATTCCTGCAGCTCTTTTGTGTAATTTTCAATGTGGTCAAACCACGCATCATAAGTCTTATATTCCCTCGCTGCATCCAGGAGCTCATCCAAAACATCAAACAGATCATCCGCTTTGATACGTCTGTAATCCGCATATTCTGTACAAAACTCATCATATCCGATTGCCTTCCGGATGTAATTGATCGCCGCATACGGACTTAATCTCTCTAACATACGGATATCGCCCTCTAATTTTTCGATGCGCTTTGCCACCCACGGCTGTTCCTCATAGTACCACTCCCACACATCAAATGCCACGGTCTCCTCGTCTAGCGATTCCCGGCTGATATAGCGTTTCGGACGGTTCATGATCTGCAGGAAATCCCTGCGTTCCCTGCTTCCCATCGCAATCCTTATGTATGCAAAAATATCTTTTGCGATCCAGTGCTCGTATAAGTTCGGCACGGTATCTCTCGTTCGGAATGGAATATTATACTCCATCAGCTGTTCCATCAGAAGTCGCGGCTGTGTATTGGTGCGGAAAAGTACTGCAAATTCTTCATATTTTGCGCCTTTCTCCACCGCCTCCTGAATATCCCAGATGATTCTTGCATTTTCTTTGCGCTGGCTTTCAAACAACTGCCATTCAACCGGGATATCCCCCTGATCCGCCGCCTCTATTTTTTTCTGAAAGCGTTCCTTATTGTGGCCGATGAGATATCCGGCACTTGTCACAATGTTTTTTACGGAACGGTAATTCACATCTAAAAGAACCGTCTCCGCCTCCGGGTAATCATCTTTAAAGTGTAACATGATCTCCGGCTTCGCGCCCCGGAAACGATAGATTGACTGGTCATCGTCTCCCACGATAAACAGATTTTTACGCTCTCCTGCCAGCATTTTTATAATATCATACTGAATCCGGTTGATATCCTGAAACTCATCAATCAGAATATAGCGGTATTTATTCTGCCACGCCGCAAGGATATCGGGGCGCTGCTCAAAAAGTTCTTTCGTGTATACCAGCATATCATCAAAATCAATCAGTCTGTTTTTATACAAAAACTCATGATATTCACGGTACACCTTCCGGAACACAGTTTCCGCACAGTTTTTCGAATAATAATTTGCGATCTGTATTCCTGAATTTTTGACCAGACTGATCTCCCCCAGCAAGGAAGTGATAAATTCCGTCTCATCCTCATAGGTCAGATGTTCCTTCGCTATGATCTCTCTCATACACTGATAGCGTTGTTCCTCTCTCGCAATATTATCCGCACTGTAATTATATGCATGCTTTAAGATTGCAAAATAAACCGCATGGAATGTACCAAATGTTACCGGACATGATCTGTTCATCTTCCGCTGAAACCTGCGTTTCATCTCTGTTGCCGCAACTTTTGTAAATGTGATAACAAGAATCTGCGCCGGATCTATCCCACACTCTTCGATCAGATATTTCGTGCGTTCCGTAATTACAAGGGTTTTTCCGGAACCTGGTCCAGCGAGAACGAGCATGGGTCCATTTTTATGATGGATTGCCCGTGTCTGTGATGCATTAAAGCTCATAGATTACCTCAATTCATAGATTTGAAACGGCAGGGAAATTTAAAATCTCCCTGCCTGTCAAAAAATCTTACTGTTCTAACAATTCAATACCCTTTTTGATGCGGGCAATGGACTCTTCTTTTCCAAGTACCTCCATCAGCTCTGTCGCTCCGCCCGGTGTCATCTGTTTGCCGGAAACAGCGGTACGGATCGGCCACATTACATAGCCATTCTTCACGCCGGTCTCTTCCACGTATTTTAACAATGTGGCATACAATGCATCATTACTGTAATCTTCCTGTGCTTCTAACAGTGGAAGTACATCCTTTAATACCTTTAAAGATGTTTCTGCGTTTGTTTTCATCTTCTTGTGCGTGTACATTGCCACATCATATTCCGGAAGCGCCTCAAAGAAATCAATATGCTCTTTGATATCCGGGAATACCTCGATTCTGGTCTTTACCATTGCTGCAATTTTCTTTAAATCAAGATCCTTTGTAATCACCTCGCGGATATATGGCTCTGCTTTTTCATAGAAGCTGTCAAAATCCATAGCTTTGATGTATTCACCATTCATCCATTTTAACTTTGTGTAATCAAAAACAGCCGGTGATTTGCTGATTCTGTGGTAATCAAATTCTTTGATCAGCTCATCTAAGGTAAAAATTTCTCTGTTATCTTCCGGACTCCAGCCAAGCAGTGAGATATAGTTTACAACTGCTTCACTTAAAAATCCCTGCTCTAACAGATCTTCAAAAGAAGAATGTCCGCTTCTCTTAGAAAGTTTCTTGTGGTTTTCATCCGTGATCAGCGGCAGATGGATGTAAACCGGTGATTCCCAGCCAAATGCATCATACAGACGCTGGTATTTCGGCGAAGAGGAAAGATACTCATTTCCACGTACCACATGTGTGATGTTCATGGTATGATCGTCAACCACGTTTGCAAAATTATAGGTCGGATATCCATCGGATTTGATCAGGATCATATCATCAAGTTCTGCATTATCCACCGTGATATCTCCGTATAACTCATCATGGAAGGTCGTTGTTCCCTCGTTCGGGATGTTCTGACGGATGACAAACGGTTTGCCAGCAGCAAGATTTGCCTCCACTTCTTCTTTACTTAAATGCAGACAGTGTTTGTCATACATCATGATCTCTTTACCGTCCACTTCTGTTTTTAAAGACTCTAAACGCTCCTTGTCGCAGAAGCAGTAGTATGCCTCGCCTTTTTCGATCAGTTCTTTTGCATATTTCATATAGATACCGGTCTTCATACGCTCACTCTGTACATATGGACCATAACCGCCATCCTTATCCGGTCCCTCATCATGTACTAAGCCAGTCTCCTCTAAGGTATGATATATAATATCAACTGCACCTTCTACAAAGCGCTCCTGATCCGTATCCTCGATACGAAGCATAAAGTCGCCGCCTGCATGTTTTGCGATCAAAAATTCATATAATGCAGAACGCAGATTTCCCACATGCATTCTTCCTGTCGGACTTGGTGCAAATCTTGTTCTTACTTTGCTCATTTTTTATTTTCCTCCTGTATTCTCATTTTCCATCTTTATGATCCTGAAAAGATTTTCAAATTTCAAATGCCGTACACGTCATTATATAACAATTTTTCCCTGCTGACAAGTTCACAAATCGAAATATAACGGTAAAAAGCAGAGACAGGATCGTTCTCCTGTCTCTGCATACTTAAAACATTTTCCCTTCAGGTGCAATGCCAGCATTATAGTTTTGTAAATATCGCCGTTTCTTTCTTTAAATCGGTTGCTATTTCAAAGTTCTCATCCATACGGCTTGAGATATTCTCCATATCCGTAACCAGCACCTGCGTGCTGTCTGCTGCATTGCTGACTCCCTTTGCGCCCTCCTCGATGGCATGTGCGATCGTATTGATGGACTTTTGTATTTCAACCATTGTATTCTTCAACGAATCTGTCTTTGATTCAAACTCGTTCATGACATTCTCTATGTAGGTCGCCTTATTTTTATATTCACTTCCAACCGTTACGAATTCTTCAAACTCTGGAAGAATCGACTCGTTCATATATTGTACCAGTCCATTTGCATTGTCTGCTAAATTATGCACTGCCTGAGTCACAACACTGTTGATCTGCTGGATACGGTTTGCAGCTTCCTGACTGGCAGCTGCAAGCTGACTGATCTCTGTTGCAACAACAGCAAAACCACGTCCTGCATCCCCTGCTCTGGCTGCTTCAATAGATGCATTTAATGCAAGCAGGTTTGTCTGGCTTGCAATATTCAAAATATCATCTGTCAGGCTATTTACCTGATTTACACTGTTACTGTCCTCAATCGCCCTGTTTAACACCTCAAGAATCTCATTGACTTTCGTGCCGGTAGATTCCATATTAGAACGCGCAGCAGATTCCATGGAATCCGCATGACCTTTCATTTCCTTCGTATAATTATTAATCTCAGTTGTACGCTCCGCAATCTGATTTACCTCTCCCGCAACAGATTCCGTATTGGAATTGATCAAAGAAGCATTATCTGACATCTCCTGCATGGTAGCTGAAAGTTCCTCCGTTAATGCAGACAGATCAGACACACTGCTGTTTGATGTCATAACACTTTCACGGACTTCATTGACTACCGTTTCCATACGTTTTGAATTATGAATGATCGTTTTAAAAATATCCTGTAATTTTCCCATGAAAAGGTTAATGCCACTGCCGACTGCTGCCACTTCCTGATTCTCCATAATGGTTACACGTCTGGTCAGGTCTCCTTCTCTTCTGTCTATACCATCAATAATCTCATTGATCTCATTCTTCGTTTTAGAAAGTGGTACGATCACCATCTTCAGTACGGAAAATACTGCAAACAGTAAAGATGCTGTGCTGACAGCAATCGTAACGAAGCTGACCGTCAACGAATACTTATATGCCTTGGTCAATTGCTGCTTTGCTGTATCTGCGTTATTGTTTACCACTTCCTGGATTGCCATGATATTCTGATCTATCTTGTCTGCATACTCTGAAATTGCACCGTTTGCCAAAGCATACGCAGCCTCTTTGTCTCCATTGGCGCTATATGCCATAAGATTTGCATTTTCATATTTCAAACCTTCATAATTCGACAATATCGCCTCGTAATTTTCGCGGTCTGAATCATCTATAAACTGTTCAAAATCTGACAGATACTCATCAAGCACCGTCTGTTCTGAACGTATGACATCTACAAGAGAGATCATTGAGTCAAGATCTGTTGCTACAATATGTGACAATCCAAGCCGATGAATCTTTTCTGTTTCTGTCTGAATTGATCCCAAATCTGCGATACAGACCATATAGCCATTTGCGATCTGTGTTGCATTTGCATTGACTTTACGGATATTCCTTACTGCCAGAATACTCGAAATAATGGACACAATTCCAAGAACAAACACTGGAATCAGTATGATCATTTTTGTGCTGAAACGTCCCTGTTTTTTCATAATGTGATTTGTCCTCCTGTTACTTATTTAGCCGTGGATGCCGTGATACCATCAACAAGTATATCCATAATTTCCTGAAGATCCTGTCCGGATGGATTGCCTGCTGCCATCGTATCACCAAATGCAGAACATGCATCCCAGTAACTGTTTCCAACACGCTGCAGTTTACCAAACTCAGACTGTGCAATAACAGCCTGGATTGCCGGTACCTGTTTTACAGCATCCGACGCTGCCGCATTGGTATTAGACGGTCCCTGATTTCTCTCTTCAAAACGAATGGTCTGGTTTTCCTCGTTTGTAAGCCAGTCTGCTAATTTTGCAGCCCATTCCGGATATTTTGAATACGTATTCACACCCATCATTTTATATCCGGTAAAGGATGACATCTGTATCTGCTGTCCTGCTACTGTATAGGTCGGAAGCTTTACTGCACCATAGTCGTCTCCCCAAGCCTCTTTAATGGAAACAGCATTCCATACACCACTGATTCCGGCACCGATCGTACCATTCTGTACTCCGGTAACAAAATCGCCATCCGGCTGACTGATAAATGCCGGGTTGGTTGTAATATTTAAAATAGACTGTGCTACATCAATTCCCTTAATCGCTCCATCCGTTGAATTCCAGTTACAATAGTTTGTCACACCATCATCATTGATACCAAACTCTAAACCTGTGTTTCCAAAAAACGAATACAGATACCATCCAGAATTTAATTCCATGGAAAACGATTTACCGGCAGCATCCAGCGCTGCTAATATTCCATCCATCGTCTGAACATCTGTACCAGAAAGAACATTTTTATCATAATAAAGGAAATATCCATTATCTGCCGTCATCGGATAAGCATACAATGTATCATTAATAGATGCAGCAGAAACTGCCTCCTCTAAATTTGCATTCTTTACCTCATCTGCATTTGGCACCGGATATAACGCACCTGCTGCAACCATTGCAGAAAGCTGGTCATCCGCAAACGAGAAAACATCTGCACCATTATGAATATCTCCTAATAAGACATCCTTTGTATCAGAATCTGCATTCTGCTCCAATGTTATCTCAAACTTTGCCTCCCCGGCATATTTCTGTTTAAAACTGTCTATCATCTGGTTTAACATGTCGAAGTTGTCTTCTTCCGACCATACTTTAAGCTGTACTACACCATTATCCGCCTCAGCATCTCTTTCTGTCATCTCCGTAGATACTTCTGCTCCCGGCATTACCGATTCCACAGCACCGCTATTCTTTACATTTTCTTTATCAGCTGTGAAGCCGCAGCCTCCTAACGTCATACATACAACTGTCGTAAACAGCATACCTGCAACAATTCTTCTATTCATTCTTATTCCCCTTCTCTGTACTCTGCTGTTTTAATACCAATATTTTATATTTTTCAACATTTTTTAGATCTTTTTCGTTCTTTTTCGATTTGATAATACGCATTTTTAACTTTTTTATATGAAGTCTGCTAATGAACCAAAATCATCATTTTTACATATCTTACTGTAAACCTGATATTGAAAGGAATAACTTATTATGAGACCTTATCCTATGTCCGGGAACAGCAATCGTTCCTGCGACCGTTTATCTGTTTCACATCCTGCACACCGTGCAGGTCTGGACTTTTGCACAGAATCTACACCCTGTGCAGATCCCGTTTCCTGTTCAGAAAATATAAGAACCATTTCTGATCATGTACTCGCCATGGCCTACGTTCCCTGGCAGCAATTTTCTTCTGTTTACGAACCGGATCGTGCACTTAGTGCAGGAACAATCTTTCCAGAACTGGATAAACCATTTTTAGCTGCAAAAGGAGGTAGATGCCGATGATGATCAGTCAGATGAATCAATCACAGCTTCTTCACTGGATCGACATGGTCAGCTTTGCAGTCGTGGAAATCACAGAATATCTTGACACTCATCCAGATGATGAAAATGCTTTAAAATATTTCAATCATTATGCTGATCTGCGGCGCACAGCGCTGCGCGCATACGCACAAAATTACACACCGCTTACCATCGACACTGCAAATCCGGATAATTACTGGTGCTGGGCATCAGATCCCTGGCCTTGGGAAGGAGGTGACTGTTAAATGTGGAACTATGAAAAGCGTTTGCAATTTCCAGTCAACATTACAAGACCCAATGCCAAAATCGCCCAGATTATCATCAGTCAATACGGCGGCCCGGACGGAGAGGCTGCTGCATCATTCCGTTACCTTTCGCAGAGATATAGCATGCCCTACAATAAGGTAGCAGGGCTGCTGACAGATATTGGAACGGAAGAATTGGGATGGAGATGTTGGATATGAAATCACAAGCCTATAATGCAGATATGGGCAGAACCCGAAAAATCGGCTCTGCCCATTTGTAGCTATTCACAAATCTTAGATCAGTTTTTATAGTTTGCACAAAACTTGAAACGGTCTCAAACTATCTTAAACATCACTGTTTTCTATATTTGATATATCCATTTGAATATTTACTATAATTTCTATTATAGTCGCTTAGTAAGGCATCTTCCTCTACTATGTCTCTAATAAATTTTACAATCTTTTTTATTATTTTCATCCATTTTTTTATCATTTTCATCACCCATTAATTATAATTTAGAATATATGACGGAAGCTATTATACTACATGTAATATTTAAAAACAATGAAAAACACACATTAACCATAACTTTTATAGCATCTTTATCATCTTCTTTCTTTAATTTGTTATATTGAGAATTGTCACCATTTGTAATTCTAAAAACAAAATTTTCCCCATACTCGCTCAATTTTCTAAATACTTTATTTGCAACATTTTCTCCTATATTTACTATTACGATACACAGCACTACCGAAATTGCAACATAATTGAATAATGATATAAACTGACTAGATGTAATGTCCGAAATCTTACTAATATCCAAAGATTGAATTGTATAATCAAACCCCATAATAAGCGTGATAAATACTACTATAAATAATACATAATTAAAATAATATCCAACTATTTTCCTTCTCTTTTTTAAGAATAGAATAAATGAATTTTTACTATCAGATGCCTTTTCTAAAATATCCACCCATTCAGAAACAACATTTATAAGTTCTTGACCAAGTCTATTCTCTATAAAATCCATTTGCGCCACTATTTGCGCTTCCTGCACTTCTATTTCTTCTATATCTTCAACTTTTCCAGATAGAATTAAACTTAAAACCTCTTCTGGTTTTAATCCAGAAGAAATCTTTACTGTTAATTTATGTCTCTGGGGATTTTGATATCCATCAACATTTATATAAAAATCCCATATCAATGTTATGCTTTCAATATATTCTGGGATTTTCCAATTATGCTCGTAAAATAATTTCCAATCATCAAAACTATATACTTTATGTTTTGATGTATTCACAAATACATGAGTTTTTCCAACATCGCCTTCTATCTTATGTAAACTTAATTTTTCTTTTATCATATCTTCTAAATTTAAAAGATCGTCCATTTTTATTACAACTTGTTGTTTATATATCTTTGTAGTCGTATCTGGTCTAGCATTATATGCATAATACATAGATTGGAATTCTTTTAACCGCCTATCCTCGGTGCTTATAATTTCTTCGCTCATAACAAACCTCCTCTTTCCTACATTTTACATCTTTTGACATTTTTTTCAATATCTTTATGTTAGAAAACCGGTACAAATTTCCCATGTACCGGTTTTTTCGTCATCCAATATAAACTTTTCCATCCACACCCACGGCCAGACATGCAATTGTGGCATCCAGTTTGAGCCACACGGATCCGTCATCGAACTTCTGAACCTCCACTGGTTTAATAATGCATCCCGGTTTCAGGTATCCGATTCCGTTTTTGTTCTCGCAAATCTGCTGGAACGGCTTGGAGATATAAATAAGTTTACCATGCTCGCCGTAATAACCGTTGCAGACCGGAACAGATTCTTTGACGCGATACCAGTTCCCGGCTTTATATTCCGTCTTGGTGGCTGTGGCAGCTTGTCCAGTAATTCCATGAACAATAGCTTCTGCCATGCGTTTGTAATTATACAATTTTGCGTCGTCCTTATCATCCACAAAACAGCACTCAATCAGCATTGCCGGATTATTTGATCTGCGTAGAAAATACAGCTTCGGGTTGGCCTTTACGCCACGGTTTGTAAAGCCCAGTGCTGCAATCTGCTTAACGACCGCTTCTGCATACTTCTTTGCCTTGCTGCTGGAATTATATAGATAAACCTCTGTTCCCGTGGTTCGTCCGTTACCGGCGCGATCATTTGCTCCGGAATTGAAATGGATTGACACGTCCAGATCTGCCTTGTGAGTATTACATTTTTTCACAATCTTTACCAGTACATCATTAGCACTGGTTCCATCATTAACGGTGCAATCATAAACTGTATGTCCTGCCGCCTTTAATAATCTGATAACCTCATCCTTTACTTTTCTGGCTTCTGTAGATTCTTTAATCACACCCACTGCTCCGCAAGCTACTTTTCCGTCCGGGTTATGTCCGGCATGTACATTGATAATCATAGTCTATTCCTCACTTTCTACTTCCGGGATTCCGGTAATTGACATTAACATAGACAGCACACCTGCCAGTGCAGATGCTGATAAAACGTATTTCCAATCAACCTGTCCCATTGCTGCCGCCGCTCCGATACCTGCGATTGCAGCCTGTGCCATGGTCTTTACCGCTCTGATTCCTGCGGCTTTCAACCATTTCTGTGTGTCTACTGATGGTTTGAATACTGAATTTTTTAACATAATTACTCTCCTTCCTGCGGCTCCGTTGGCAGAGCCATCAATGCATGGTATAAATTTGTTCCAACACCATTTCCTTTTAAAGCATGGTATTGCTGATACTCGTCCTCTAAGGACTGTTTGACATATACCGGGCAATACCCAAGATCATCATGGTATTTATTGTAAAGGCGGATCAGATCCGCCCTTAGAAGTGCCCGGATGCCTTTTCTTGTAGCGATAATCTGGCGATACAAATATGCGATTGCAGTTGCAAAGGCGGTAAATATCTGCCAGTTATCTGTGATGAATTTTAAGTGCATAATTTCCCTTTCTGCCCGAAGGCTTGTTATTTAAAAGAGCCGGCTACACAACGCATGGTCATGTAATCGGCTCTTAGGCTCTTATTTTTTTCAATTCTGCAATATCCTGCTGCATTGATTTAATCTGATCTCTCATCTCTGCATTTTCTTTTTCTAATATTTCCACACGGTTCCAAAGTTTCTGCACCATGTGAACTGTTAGAAAGATAAATTCCTGATACCTCAATGCGTAATCATAAATGATATTTCCATCTTCATCTTTACATGGAACTTTCGAAGATTCCACAGGAGTTCCATCTTCCTCGTTGTACTCCGTATATTCGTACCGGATATCCTTACAGAACCCAGCAAACTGTCTCGGTTCAATTCCAAGTTCCTGCATAGCATCTTCGACATCCTGTGAGATAGCACCAATATGTACACGATCGCCATCGTTAAAAATAAATGACTTCGGTTTTAATTTTAAAAACAGCTGCTCATACGCTTCCGTTAAATCGATAATATTATGTTTTTTTGTACGATCAGAGGTATTAATAGCGCCTGTTTTCGAAAAAACAGTTGTCCATAATTTATTTTTTGTTCCGCATGACATCTGGTTCGATACATTCGGACAAATGAATGCTCCAGATATATCTAATTGATACCCCGCTCCATGAAGAAACGTCGGAGTTGTATCATTCCCGACATGGCAGTTATTGTTCTTATTTAATCCCAGAATGTCAAGAATTGTTCCGTTTGTATGTGTTCCATGGATATATTTTCCAGATGCAATATCTAAACTTCCCGTTAACGTTCCGCCTGACAACGGAAGATATTTTTTCAATTCATTAACAACCGCTGTAATCCTATTATTGAGACCACTATCTGCTGTCGTATAACCATCTATTAGTTCGACTTTTACATCTTCATCACGTTTTATTAAAGATTGCATAAGTTTAGTAAGTAGAACGTCACTTTCCTCTTTTTTATAATACTGATTATCATGAGTATGACTAGCCGGTGTATATGTACTTGGCTTTCCTGTGACATCCGCCCATGGAATTTTCCCTGTAAATGCAACTTCTTTCAGGTCCGCAAACCACTTTGTGATCTTTCCGAATAAAATATTATGTTTTTCTCCGCTTTTGAGATTTTCTCTTGCGGATGCTGCTGTAAATGCTGTGGTATTCTCTGCTGTATCTCCCCCGGTTGACACTGCGCCAACATCTTTTGCCGTAAGCACTACATTTCCACGACGAAAAGAATCTTCGTTGACACCTTTAATTCCAGTTACCGGAGTTCCGGCAAGCACGTCCCACTTTTCATCTGATGTTTTATAAATATTGGCACCTGCCGGAATTACATTCCCGGCTCCCTCTTTAAAATCATCCGTGGTTGTAAATTCGTCTGAGATATTGAACATCCACCCTGTGCTAACATCCGCAAGTGCCGGAAGATCTGCAAATGCAACTGTTCCGTGTGGCTGCAATCCACCTTTAAGTCCTTCTGATACATCTTTTGCCTGCTGATAATAATACTTGGCATTATCGGAATCCTCGCCCTCTCTGCTTCCTGTACCACCAACAGCATAACTCTGTGCCTTGGTTGCACTTTCTTCTGCAGATTCCGCCTTACCGATGATCTCCGCAGCCTTTTGAGTTGCAATATCTGCTTTTTCAGCTGCTGTATCAGCTGACTGACTGGCGGATGATGCTTCACTTGTTGCCGTGGCTGCAGATTCACTGGCGGATGTCTCACTGGCTTTTGCGTTGCTTTCTGATGCCGCTGCCGCCGTAGCTGACTTCGCTGCCGCTGTCTCGGACGCCTTGACATTGTCCTCTGATTTTTTTGCAGCCGTCTCACTGGCTTTTGCGGCATCCTCACTTGCTTTGGCATTGGCTTCAGACGTTGCTGCCGCTTTCTGGCTCAATTCGGCTTTTGCCGCCTCAACCTTAATCTTGGCAAGATAATTTGGTTCTAAATGCTTTTCTTCAATGCTTCCCTCTTTCACGATTGCCGACACCTTGCCGGATGAATCAATATAAAATGCCACGGTGTCAGAATCAAGAAATTCATACTGTGTAATCAGTGCTGACAGATCTATGTACTGTTTTGTGCCATCAATCAGAGTCAGGATAATCTGCTGTGTAGTTGGATTGTAAGTGAAGTTGACAGCGATCTTCTCCATCTGCGTATCGATTGCAATCTTAGAACCGTTCTTTTTTGTGATCGTAATGATTCCGGTCGATTCCTCAAAGGTCACGTCTGCAACAAGGGTAGCCACTTCTGTTTTCGTGGCTTTTGTGGTATCGAGAGTGATTACACGATCATCAATAACGCCAATAGCTGCGTCCATTTTGTTAAGATTGCTTTCATTAAGCGGTGTTTCATCACTCGGATAATTCTCCCAATTAATAGCACTATGCGCTTTATTCATGATCCTCACTCTCCCTTTCCTTTGCAAGCTTCATTTGTTCCCGCTCTACTGTAACCTGCCTGTTTGCCTCTTCCTTGATCTGCTGCAGAATATCCTTAAACACCAGGTACTTAGCTTCGATTGGGACATCCCCGCACAAATTTACATAATTTATAATGTCGTTTTCAAATTCACGAATTTTTGCATTTATCATAGAATACCTACCGTTTCCTTCAATTCTTTTATTTCTTCATGCTGTAATTGCACTGTTGCAACCAGATCAGCGATCAGCTCTGTATAATTCAGTCCGTAATACTTTTCTCCGTTACCGTTTGAGAAAATTTGAGGGCAAATATTCCATCCTTCTTCCACACTTTCCAAAACATCCTGTGCTATAAAGCCATGATGAAATCCATCCTTTTCGAAATTATAACGATACGATTTTGCTCTTAAAGAATAAATAAACTCAGATGATTGCTTTTTGCTTAAATCTAAAATTGTGTTTTTTATTCTTTTGTCAGATCCATTAATTACTCCACCTCTGAATCCACCTACTCCGGTATCTCCGTCTAAATGGATCATCATGTGGTCATTATCGTTTGCGCCTTTATGCAATGAAACCTGATTATATTGAACCGTACATTTATGAACAGGACTTTCAAGCGTCCCTTCCACTGTTCGAAATCCATCCGTTCCCATCTGTACAAGTGTTCCACTGCGTTTAAATTCAATAAGGTTTTCTACAGACTCTTCCGTTTGAATATGCATATATCCCCCGGTCATTTCCATAGAACCTTTTAATTCAAGCAGTTTTGCTTTAATTTTGATACCCTCGGCTGACTGGTTGATTTCTGAAACAACACTATCTTTCGACACTTTGGAACTAATTTCATTTGCTGTCTGAGAAATAACACTGGACGCACTTACTGATAGCTTTTTGCATTTTATTGGTCCATTCCATTGATGTTTTATTATTGTTTGATTTCCATCAGGATCGGTCAGTACTACTTCAATACACTGATACAGATATCCATTTTGCTGATTTAAATAATACTTACCATTATATTTTTCGCTTGCCGGATATTTTTCATCTGGATCTGTATATCCCTGATAGCTAACCTTTTTCCCGCCGGTATCCCAAATTGTTTGCGAAGCTGTAACTTCCGAACGGATCTCTTTCGCCGTCTGCGTGATCTGTGATTTAAGCGAATTAGGGTTGCTACCATCCGTTGTTTCACTAACAAGACTTGTGATTCTGTCCCGTTCCACTTTGATGGATGCTTCCAATTTTTTTGAAACTTTTTGTAATTCAGCTACCTTTTTCCACGAGGTCCCGCCTGATAAATACAGATATCCTGTTTTCTGATCCAAATAATATTTGTTTTTATACTTATCGGCCGGATAAACTTTATTACCTTTTGAATCCAGGATTGAATCCGGCGCACCGTAGGATGTGATTGCTATCGTATACCCTGTCGTATCCCACACATCTTCCGAACCGGCAACCGTCATCTTTATTTCGCTGGCCGTCTGATTTATGGACGATTCCAGACCTTCTTTTGTGTTCTTCACTTCGGTCCGAATTGTATCGGCTGTCTGTGTGATCCGTGATATCAGTTGTTCTTCTTTATTCTCGATCGTGCTCTGTGTCTTTTCAATGGTTCGCTCCAACACATTGCTCTTGCCTTTGAGCTTTAAAATACTTTTCTGTATTCCGTTCGCCCCGTTTGTCCGGTACTCTTCCCCATCCGCTTCCAAATCATCACGCAAAGCCTGTATACCTTTCAGGGTTCTTTTCAGAATATAGGACTCAATCAGTTCATATCTGGTCGGCAGCCGCACCGCATCCCCGACCTCAAGACATGGATTTCCTTTGCAGTCTGCCGTAAACGGGCGATAAACAATCCCCCTGATCTTTGAAAGAACATTGTTTGCAATGCCTTTTAATTCTTTCGTTCCTTTACCATAGACAAGAAAATTATCCTCGATCACATAGGCATTGTCTCCGGTGCCTACGATCACGCCGATATCATTCTTCTGCTCCCGGATCTGTAACTTATTGATTGTTTTAACAAGAAAATCTTCATACTCAGCCGTTATATATAAATCCTTCCCGATACGGTTGCTTTTCGGATCTCTTGGGAACAAATCATCTGCCGGATAAAGATCGTTTCTCGGATAAAGTCCCTGTATATTCTGCTCAAGATATATATAATGAAACTTCCCGTCACGCCCCATGTGCCCCATGCAGCCATTGATCTCACAAATACAGGACAACACTTCCTTGCCGCTCATAGATTCGCCTATGGTGCTCGATTCCTCTGTATCAGAACTTGTCTCACTGGATGGCGTGACCGCAACTGTTTTTTCAATAGACATGTTGTCATTAATGAGAGCAATGTCCGCCTGTTCGATCCCGAAGTGCTTAAAAAAGCTGTTCCGGAACTGTTTCATTGTGACTGGATCATAAACTGTAACAGTCGTAGTTTTTCCATCTTTATCTTTCTGCTGCTCTTTATGGGATGGAAAGACAGTGTTATACCATGCTGCCACATCTGCATTTAAAATGTCATAAAGGGCATCATATGCAACTACATCTCGGTATTTTCTGTCAGCAACCGGCGTATCGGAATAACCTTTGAATCTTCCTATCAAAAAGGTTTGATCTGTGTGCCCGCCAATTATCATCTTGACGGTCATCCATCTCCCTTTCATTGGAAGAAAAATATTTGATACCTTGAATTTTACAGATCCGGCTTCAATGGCACCAAAAGTCAATTCAGACTGTGAACACAGGCTTTCCGTTAATTCAAACTCATCCTCATGAAATTCCGTGTTTGTGATATGGATTTTGCCATCATCAGAAATAATCTCAAGCTGAATATCAACGCTATTCTGTTTAAATAAATCAGCATATTTAAAATCAATCATCCAATTACACCTCCATATCCGATAAATGCCAGCCGGAATGATCCATACTGGACCGTCCATTCATCTGCATAATCTATCTGATACTCCACGTCGGGCATATAGCAGTCCATCGTTACATAATTGCCGATTTCCGGCATCCATGCGGTAACAAGCGATTTCTTTTCGATTGCATGGGAATATTGGGATCTGATGTTATCCATCAGTGCACGCAATGCTTTCTCATCTATATCTCCCGGCGTTTCCCATTCTGTTTTAATCGAGACGTTGCTCAATGCCTCCCGGTGCAATACTCCGTTCGCATCCCGGTAGGAATCAAGATCCTGTCCCTTGATCCCACATTTATACTTCTTTGCCTCTATATACCGGAAAGGAACTGTGTAATTGCCTACTTTTATTAAAAATCCGCTGTATGCCATTTATACGCTCCTCTCCTAAAAGTCAAATGCCGGACTTCCGGTTCTCCGGTAATAGTCGTTTGCCTCTTCCTTTACAATTTTGAAAATCTTTCCTTCGTCCGCTACGATCCGCACCGTCTGCACGCCTTTCATCTCACTTGCGATCATTTCTGCAAGCGGTTTCATGTAAGACAGGTTATTTTCGAGCGGAAGTACTGCTTCGCGTCCTGCTTCTCCGATGTTTGCGAGAGTGCTGCCGGTTGTGATACCGCCGTTGGCAAGATACGGAATATCTATTGGTTGAATAGGCTGTAAATTGAATCCACCAAAACTCTGTCCGCCCCAACCTTCATGCAAATAATTTAGCCAATCAGGCGTTGTAAAACTAATCTTGTTAATTCCATTTATAATTGCATTAACAACACCACAAACAAAATTATATACAGTATTCAAAATTCCAATAATTAAATTCGCAGACGCTTTTAACAAGCCAACAATACCGTCCCATGCACCACCGAACGTTTCTTTGATTCCTTCCCATGCCTTTTCCCAATCGCCAGAAAAAACTCCATTTACAAATAACGTGAGTCCATCTAACATCTTTTTGAATCCATTAGTTATTTGGGTAAAATCACTCCATAATTCGGCGAACCACTTCTTCATCGGTTCCCATACTGTTTTCTTGAAATTTTCCCAATCTGCTATAACAGCAAGCACTAATCCTGCCACCAATGCCGCTATTGCTCCAATAACAGCACCGGCAACTGCAGAAACTGATAAAAATACACCAGCAACTATTAAAAGTCCGTTTTTCAACGTAACACCTTTTTGAATAACATCTGCAATTCCGGCAGAAATCAACAGCAATCCAGCAACGACAAATGCTGCCGTTGTTCCAAATACCATAAAAACACCTGCGCATAGCCCTAATGCAGATACCAATAATAACGATGCATTTTTTGCATTCAATCCATTTTCACTGATATCCTTAAGCGCTAATATAAGTCCCGCCGCAGATGCTATGATTAAAAGTATACCCGCAACAAGAGGGCCAAACAGCGCATACAAACCGCCAAAAGCAAGCGATACTCCCAAAATATAGCCAATTAATCCTTGCCAATCGACACCTTCATTCCACATATGGAAATAACTGTAAATCGCCAGTGCCAATCCTGCAATGATTGCCAATATAGATAATATAGTTCCGAGAATCGGATGCACTTTCATTAAATCCGAAAGAAAACTAGCAATCTTCCACGCTAATAATGCCGCTCCGATCGCTACCACGACAGGTAGTATGGATTCAAAAATTTTCTTTATTTTTTCAATCCACGCAAAATCCTTTTCGGTCAGTGGAATCTCCTCATAATCAACTCCCCCACCGGAGCCGCCAGAACCACCTCCACTGCTGCCGGAATCATTAGAGTTAATCACATTTAATTCATCAAATCCCTGCAATGCTCCCTTTGCTTTTTTTGCAGCATTGGCAGTATTATCAAGAGATGCTGCATAATCTACCTGTTGTTCTTTCGCTCGAGTCCACGTTTTCTTCCCCGATAATGCAGATATAAACTTATTAAAAAGATTTATCGCCTTCGTCAGCCAACTACATAAAACTGTTAATGCTGGAGCTAACGCATTAACAATCGGTATCGCCGCAGCTCCAATAGAATTTTTTAAATTCAGCGTAGCTGATTTCATTTCTGACATCTTCTGATTAAACTGTTCAGAGTATCTTGCATAATTCTGAATACCTGTTTTAATCCCTTCGATCATTGTTCGAAATGCCTTTGATACAAATTGAAACACTAATATAGTCAATGCAATTTTCTTTACACGTTTTATAAATTTCTCGATTGCCCTATTTACCTGCTGCACGGCACCCTGGATATTTCCAAAACGCCCTCCGGCACTTGTGTCCATTTCACCCTCACGATCCACAACCTCGCGCATTCTCTGGTTCATGATATCTAATTGTTCATTTACCTCACGCAATCTTGTCGCCAGACGCTGATACTCTTCTGTATTTCGTGGATCAATATAAGCTGCATTTTCATTTTCCATACACATCATTTCAGTGTGTATCTGTGCGGCTTCCTGTCCTACCTGTCGCATCTGATTTTTCAAATCTTTCCATTTATCATTTATTTGGCGATCCTGCCCAGCTTCTTCCATCCGGTTTAAAGCATCTATAAGTCTGTCTGACTCCCTTTCGCAATCAGCCATTTCCATTTGCATTTTTCTATACGAAACAGAGTCTGTATTACGCCCAAGTGCCACCCATTCCTGCATCCGATGATTTAATTGCGCTTGTCTGCCACTGACGCGATCAAGTGCCGCCTCTGCTTCTTTATACGCTCTCGTTGGAACATATTTTTCTGTGTTTTTTAATTTCTCCGATAACTGACGTCCATTTGCGACAAGCGAATCAAAAGTATTCTGCAAATCCTTATACTGGTCTGTTGGAATCTTCTGCCGCTCCATCTGCCGCATCTGATCGGTAAGACGCTGTGATTCCCGCGTCAGTTTCTGAAACCGTGACTCCAACTGCAACAGGCTGCTGGATGCATCTCCATTTTCAATTAATGTCCTTATTCTGATTTCTCCATCATATCCACCAGCCATATGCAATCCTCACTCCCTAAACTAATCCCAGTTCCTTTTCTGCTTTCTTCTTTGCCCTGATCTCTGCCATCATCTGATCGTATTCGTCAATCTTTGTTTTCTCATCCTCGGTATACTCTTTCTTTTCTTCCGGTTGTTCTAAGGCATACATTTCCTGTGCGTCCTTAATCGCCTGTCTCTCTTCTTTTCCCATCTTGGATGTGATTTTCTTCCTGCGAATCTCTATGACCTGTTGGAATGATGACTGTTTATAAGGCATATTCCAGAGCAGACCATTGAACATCCACCAGTGCATATCATCCAAGGAGAGATCGATCCCATATATCTGCCGGAAATCTGCATAAATACGCCACTGGTCAACATCATAATCAACAAGCCTACGATTATCCTTTGCAGATCCCGGTTTGTCATGAAACCAGCCATTTAGAAACCACTCTACACACTGACGAAGTTCATCCCCATCCGGGTGCTCCCGTTCATCGAACAGCAGATAGATCAGTGCGTCACTCTTTTCATATTCATTCAGTTCTTTGTCATACTGCACAAGGAATACCTGGATACCGATCCGAAATGATGTATTAACCTTGTACCAGTTCCATTCCTCAGGCAGCGGATCGAGCATGACGTTAATCATGCCCGTGCTCCTTTTCTGCCGGAGTTATAGCGTTTTCTAGTCATCTCGTAACGCTTGCCGAAGAGTTTATTCATGACCGGGATGATCTTCTCGACAAATTCCACCAGTGCCGTCTCATCCGGCGTGAAATCTCCATACACGTTCTTTACCGTATCTTCCCCAAACAGACCGTCGATCTCTGCTGCAATCTGTTTCAGGTACTTCACCCGGATTCTGTTTGCCTGTAAAACCGACTCAACATCAACGTTGTCAGAATCTACCTCATCCTGTGCATGTTCTTTCTTCCATGCTGCCGCCTCTTTCTCACAGTTCTCGGAGATTCTTTCCAGTTTGTTGATGACCTGTCCGAATCGCTCGGCTGTGTCGGCATCTGCGACATTGATGCTCAACACGGTAACGACATCCCCGTCCTCATTTTTAATTGCAATTTTTCTGACACCACTGTCTAATACTAATTCTTCCATAAATTACCATCCTTTCAGAAATCGGGCAGGACTAAAAGAAACCCACCGATTATGCTAATTTGTAATTAACACCGCTTATTATTTTCCAGATGTATTGGATACTTTCGGCGCCCATGTGAATGCGCCATCTGAACCAATTGTGATTGTTCCAAGTTCTACTGCTCCATTGCCGTTGATCTGAATGGAAGATGTCAGTGTGTCACCGCCAGATCCACCAGTACTTGACGGACATACCGTGACAGGTACGCGGATACAATCGCCTGTGCCTTTTGTAATGTCTGTTTTGTAATATCTGTAATAATATGTCTCACACTGCTTTCCGGTCGGGAATAACTTGAACATCGTATCGATTGCAGTCTGCATATCGTCAGACATATAATCACGCTCCGGTGTTGTGGAAAACTCATATCCCTTTACCGTGTTATTTGCGTTTTTCATGTTGACGTACTGGGTTGACTCTGTATTCGGTCCCCAGTCCTCTGTGATCTCTTTGTAGCCATCGCCCATCTCTACGATCTTGGCTGTGCTGCCGATGAGAGTACCAATATCAAGTAATGACACCATGTTGGTACGATCTTCTGCGAAAAACTGTAAATTCGTTTTCATGTATCTTCCTCCTGTTATTTTTTATAAAAATACTTCAGCTGTATATTAATGGCATACACAACCGTTTTTTCATCCTGCTCGCCACCATATACCGGGGATGTCCTCGTAATTGACTGTAATGTCAGATGTGGATCTTTAAACTCAATTCCGCTCTCTTCCATCCATGCCGCAAGGTTATTCAACATCTCCTGTGCTTCAATGCTCGCCCTGTTGGTAGTCGGTGAGCACTTATAAAGTATCTGAAAAGGCATCTGCGCCACATAGCTACCACTGACATACTTTTTCAGATATACTGCCCCCTGTATGGGGAATAATCCAATAGATCTATCCGCCTTGATGGAGTTCCATCTTATCGTCGTATTGTCAGCCTTAAACAGCTTTGGATAGTCCGGGTATGCCAGAGCAAGTGCAAGAATGCCTTTCTGTGCGTTCTCTGCATCCCGGATGGTAAGTTTTTCTGGTTCTGCCATTTATACGCCTCCAACTTCAAAATGAGATAAAATATCCTCGTATTTATCAATCGTTGTTACTTTGTAGCAATCGTCACAGTGATCGAACAGCCATTGATAGGCGTCATTTTTCGGCAGTATTGTACCTGTATGATCCCCTTTGATAAAAAAATCCTGTGCCGGATTAAATGTCAAAAAGTACTGCTTGCATTTGTCCGGCATGTTTTCCCACTCTTTCGGGGAAAGGTATGGTTTGGCAATATTGCCAAAATCAACATACAGTTTCACTGCATCCGCGCTGTCCATGCCGCTCTTGGAGACATTTGCTCCCTTGGTTTCCACAAGGTCTACACCCTCGAGCAGGGTCAGATAATATGTTTCTTCTTCGGTTTCCGCGTTGAATGAGCGATTGAAAAGGGTAACTGTTTTGTTATCAAAGAATCCCATTAATCTACCACTTTCCAATCCTCTGCAAGACAATCATTGATGCTTGGAACCCACATTGAATGCGAACCATCAACACAGCGAATCTGTAAATATGGATTGCATACAAACAAATCGCCCTCATTAATTCCCCATGCCTCGGCAGTCTGCTTATTACATGGGATTCCCTGTGGGTAGCCTTTCTGATAAACAACAAACATTCCCTTGCCGTTCCAACCTTTACGGGCAATTTTCTGTCCTGCTTTCAGTCTGCGGATTGCTTCGCCGAATGTGAATGTCTGAATATTCAAATCCTTTACATCAACTTTGCCGACAATCTCCCAATCATCACGAAGAATGAAATTGAGAGTGTAATCAACATTCTCTGTCTCGCGAATATCAAGAATTTTGCCATCCTTGCAGTGCATCTTAATGGAATTATCTTCCCATTTCCAATATCCAGCCCATTCCGGGCATTTAACCATAGCACCCTGTTTGAGTGCCTCATATGCTTTCTTAAAATCCATGTTTTCCTCCTAATATCCTGCATATAATAATCCGGTGCCGGACAGGTATTCGCATACCGTGTCATAACACAACCGGCTCTGCGCTACCTTATCCCCAAGCACCTTATCAATAAGTGTTTCATTACTTCCGAAGCTGATTGACCGACCGCCGGAGGACATTGACTTAATATTGCCGCCCTTTTCATCACTGGCATGGCTGGTCTTGAAATCTATCTGGTAGAGCAGATCCGCCAATGCACAGGTGGCTTTCTGGATACGCTCGTCAAATTCTTCCCTGGTATCATCATTGATGTGTCCATAGGTCAACTGATTCAACTTGTCAGATGCACGATCTTCCCACTTGGGGAAAAGGGATTCCTCGATAGAATCCCCATAATATTTTTCTTTGTAGAAGTCATATGTGGTGTATCCCATCAGAAATCCCCCTTTCTCTTACCCCCTGGTAATAATCTGCGCAATGTTAATTGCTCTTGCCGGGAAGTAATCTGGCTTATCAGAAGAGTTGTTCTGTGCAATTTCCCAGTTTGTCCCTGTCTCCAACTGTGCACCGGTCGGAGAGATCACACCAGTGTTCTTCCACGAAATACCGTATGGAGCAAATACTTTTCTCTGTCTGGTATACAATGTTGTCTCTCCACCATTCTTCGCCGGATTACGATCCATTTCAGATGCAACCTTTACACCACAGTTTGTGTACTCGATTGCTCCGTTGCCAAGAACATAGGTGGTATATTTTGTATATCCATCCCCCGCACCCTTAGAAGATTCTGCAACTTCCACAGCCGGCATCGTATCGTCAATAAGCACGATCCTGCCGTTTAAGGTAGCAAGCCCCAGATCACGTTCGATACCATCGGCATCTGTATATTTCATGTAATCCAGCAGCTTAAGATTCTCCAGATTTGTAGCGACCACAGAATGCATGATTGCAAGTGAGAAGTTTGCTTTCTTATCTCCCAGTGCTTTCTGCATTGCATTGTTAAGGGTTGTAGGTCCGAAAGTATTTTCTGTTTCTGCAGTAATATCGTAGGTGTGCGCATCTACGAACTTCTTACCCTCTCCGGTACTCATAGAGAACACACCTTTAAGGGTGCTAAGAAGCGTATCCTGATCTACATCATCCCAGAACTCTGCGACCTCTCCGGCTGCTGCGGAATAATCATCCCCCGAAATATCAGATACAAAATCTTTCTCTGTCCATCCCTGCGCCCTGCCGACAACGATACGCCCCATAGTGTAATTGCCGCGCTCTTCTGCTGTAATGTCTGTCTTGCCGTCATAATTTACGGTCTTGCCAGATAAACGCTCCTTGATCAGAGTTGTGATAAAGTTACCGCCCTTCTGGTCTGGCAATAAAGATGCATACTCGCCACGCTCTACGATCGCGCCGCAATGAAGCAGCTCATTTAAACGCAGATTCGGAGTCTCGCGCACTGCCGCATCAAATACTTCACCATTGAAATTTACCAAATCAAATAATGCCATGTGTTATTTCTCCTTCTTTCTGTTCAGATATGGCGTAATGTCCATATCCGGGTTTTTGTTTTTCAGTTTCATAAGTTCAGCCATAGAAAGTTTTGCCCAATCCGGCTGATTAATTGGATTTCCGACAATCTGGCTGCGGTTCTGCTGCGCCTGGAATGTCTTATCATCAATGAGAATGTCCGGCTTATAATTGCCTTTATCATCCTTGACAATGGCGTCAAACAGATCTGAAATACTTTTTCCGCGTGCTTCATCAGAGTTAAGTTTGTCGACCAGCTGCGCTTTGATCGCGTCTGCCGTGATAGCATTAACAAAATGCTTATCAGCAAAGAAATCTGTTACAAGACCATCAAGCCTTGCCCTTTCGTCTTTCTCTGCGCGCTCCTTACGTTCTGTCTCCAGTGTGGTCGTCAGTTCTGCAATCTTCTGATTCAGTGCATCTGCATCCGGTGCGGAATCTCTCATAGTCTGTAATTCCTTTTCAAGAGTTTCCTGCTTTCCTACAAGTTCCTTATTTTTTTCTTCGAGTTCCTGCGTTTTGGAAAGTTCCTTGTCCAATTCCTGCTTAGAATATAATTCCTCGCCCATACTCTTTTTGATGGATTCTTTCTGCTCATCTGTCAGTGACAGACCAATCTTCTCCAATTCGCTGATTACTTTTACCATGTTCCTTACCTCTTTCTTTCCAAGTTTTTACTCCGGTCAGTCCGGCGCGAATGAGTTGCTATTTACTCCATAGCTGGCAATCGGGAAAGCGGGATTCGAACCCACATCTTTTGTTTTTATTCTTCCTGTTGAACTATTTCCCAAAAACAAAAAGAGCCAACCTCTTAGATTTTTCTAAGAAGTCAGCTCCTTTTAGCTGTTGCACATAGCCATTTCTATGCGCCAATTATCAAATTTTCTTTTTTCTTACTTCATATACCTTGATTCCGTCTTTAGAAGCATGGATCTCTACCGAATTTCCTTTTTTCAACGACTCCGCCATCTGTTTCTTTTTTTCGTCGATCATTTTCTCTATGTTTTCCATATCTTTTACCTCATGCCTTAATTGTATCATGAGATTGAAAAAGATTTGTGCCATTTTTTAAGCAAAGAAAAAAGAGCCTGTTTTCAAGCTCTCTAAGCACCACCATACTTTACACATTTCGCCTTTTTGCTTTGGCTGCCTTTTGCCCCTGTGCGTATCCAAAGAAAAAAGCATTATTAATTGCTTCATATGTATTTGCGCTCGCATTACTGATATGTATAATATTTGACGCAAACATATCATAATTTTTATCAATTTTACCTCTTGTATCGCTTATCACTTTCATAGTATCTTTTATTCTTGCCATAGTGCACCCCCTACCGTGTGATAATATCCAGTGCTAATTGCTCATATGCCGGAATCTTAATAAACTGCTCTCTGACTTCAATTCCTGCCTGATTGAATATTGATTTAACCACCATAGCAATCTCATGTGGACACGCACCCTCTGATTTCATTATGCGTTCAAATAAACGACCAGCATTTGTTGCACTTTCCAGTGCCGCCGGGGATACTGGGTACTGATATGTAATGGAATGTACTGTCTGCTGTTTAAAATAATTATTTACCAACTGTCTCTGAACAGTCCATGCTAAGTCGTCCGTAAAAGACTTTACCAACATGAGATATCCCTGCTCTGTGATAAGATACATACCATTCGGAGCTGTCACACCAAATTCTTCTTTTGCTTCGTCCGAATTTCGGACGAAGTAATCTTCTCCCAAAATAAAATGCTTCTTATTATCATTAAATCTTTTTCTTGTTGTTCCACTCGGTCTTTCATGCACCCGGTCAATATCTTTAAATGTTATTACGCGCTGACCTCTAAATTCCTTAACTACAACTTCTTTCGAGTTAATTTCCACTATTTCATTCTGCATTTTGCAATTCCTCCTTGCAAAAACTGGCGGAATCCCCTATAATGCGAATAGGAAATTCCTATGGTTAATAGGTTCCAGTGGAGCAAACACGCACTCGCCAAAGTTATCGTGTTTGCTCTTTTTTTGCTTCCAAATCCCTTTTTACGCAACCAGTAATATAATCTTTCAGCGTAATACCATTCGTGAAACAAAAGATTTTTAACTGCTTGTGAAACTCTTCATCGAGTTCAATTATTACTCTTTTCACTTCTACTCATCTCCTTTCGCGTTTACTATCAGAACACATTTATTATTATATTTTCCAATCAATGCTTTGTCAATATATATTTTTACAATTTATCCAATTTATGTTATTATGTTTCTAGGAGGTACACATATATGATTAGAATAAAAGAATTGCGCACTGAAATGCACAAATCATTACGTGATGTTGCTAATGACTTGAATATATCCTATTCCTCTCTAAGCAAATACGAACGTGGCGATCAACAACCGAGTTATGAAACACTAATACGAATTGCAAATTATTTTAATGTAACAACAGATTACCTAATAGGAATTACTAATTCTAAATCATCAGAAAACAGAACTATATGCGACCAATTAAATCTTTCAGATGAAGCAATTCAAAAATTAAAGCAACTTCCATTAATAATAGATAAATACAATGGAATTTCCCTATCTGATATTTTGAATTTTATAATTATACAACCAGAATTTGAGCATCTATTAAAAAGTATCCTTTTATACAAAATAAGGACCCCTGCCGATTGGTGTAATATGGAAAATTTTCTTAATAAAGATAACGCAACTCCTATCCCTCAGCACCAAATTAAAGAAATAGACAAATTATACATCATACAGCAATTTAATAATATTTTATCTCATGTTCTGGAAGATGAAATTACCACTTACAATACTGTTACCAAAACCAAAAACGATATTACCATTTCCACACGCAAAGAGACCACTTCTGACTAAGCAAGACCTTATTTACAAAAATCCCCGCCTACGTTATGTAAGTGGGGAACTTTTCTAAGGCTCATATCCATAATCTTCTATTGCCGAACAGATCATAGACATTGATTCTGTATAACCTAGCAGCATCTCCTTGTCCTCTTCTGGTGCATCTGATTTAAAAAAGTTTCTCACATCCTCTCTAAGCTGCAACCACTCTTCTTTATTCTTCTTTCCATTCATAAGACGATAGCGCAGCTTCTCTGCTTCACTTGAGTTTTCAGTTATCTCATATTTTTTATTGTATTCCTCTATGGTTTTCAATAATCCCTTAATATCAGCCATTTCTACCGCCTTTCAATCTTTCCTTTAATTCTTCTATTTTCTTTGCAAATTCGGCATCCAACTCTGCAAAGAGTTCCCTATTTGAATCAAGACCATCTCTCCAGATGCCCTTCTGTTTTGCATCTTCTATAATCTTTTTCTCTTCATCGAGTTTTCTATTTAATAAATCCAAATATTCAGCCTGTGCCTGTTCTCTATTCATTCAACCACCTTCTATACCCTATCTGTGCCCGTTCTGCCCGCGTTATAGATTCCTCATGCGCTGTATCCTCTTCTGTCAAATCAAAGATACTCTTGTGCTTATCTATATTATCCTTATTTCTATTGAACTCATATTTATATTTTACATCCGCTCCCCGTAGCACTTCAAGCTGATAATCATTAAATAATTCAAAATCTGCTTTACTAAATGAAAATTCTGTATAATCTGCCGGATGATTATGCGACACCGTTGCTCCTATCAACTTATCCTTCAAGTCTGCATCTGGAAATACGCTGTTCTCTGTACCATAACATCTATATATTTCTCCAGATTTAGTAATTACACACGCATTTTCAATTTTCTCATTCACAGTATCTTTCTCAAATCTATTTAATACATTTTCAACCGCTGTAGCATCTGATATATCAATTCTTCCCTCTAAAACAGGTTCTGGATGCTCTGGTATTTTCCAATTATCGTCATTTGCCGATAGTCCTTTACTCTGAGTTTTATTTTGGTTCTTATAAGCCGTTGCCCTGCCGTTCGCCTTTGCCGCCTGCGCCCGCTTAAATCCTGCAACCTTGATTCTGTCAGTCTGTGTCCTCAAACCATTGTCTGCACAGAATTGGTTGTACTTCCGGTTCTGCATCCGGAGCTTATACGCAAGTTTATCATATTCTGGCTGCAACATATCTTTTACATCAGTCTCTGCTATACCGCTTAGTTCTGCTTGTTTTGCCAGCAATTCGCGCTTGGTCTGCCGAATAGCACGCTCCATTGATCTCTGCTGCTGTTGTTTCTCATACAATTCCTGGCTCTCGTGCACATTAATTTTAGGATTTCCATCTGCATCAACATAAGGATTTCGCAGAGACTTATCCCACGGCTTATGGGAATGCCTGCAACTATATCCATGCAGTCCAAGAGGATCTACAACTCTTCCCTGTCCTGTCTTTGGATCTATGGTGTATCCGGTTGCATCTAACAGATTTGGTGTGTCTTTATCACTCCCGACGATTTTATATACTTTTCCCTGCCAATGATCGTGTGATGGTATTCCATCCGGGAACTTCTTGCTATGCCGCGCTCCCATATGTGCCGATACAAGAACATACTCTATTCCTTTTTGTGCTATGTATTGATTTGTTACCTGAGCAGCCGTCTGATTCATAGAAGTAACAACACAGCAACGCACTGCCGCTTCTAAAGAACGCCTGGCACCCGTCGGATAATCAATCACAACGCCGCTCTGTGCATATCTGTCAAGCACTTCACATATTGCACTGCTATACGACTGCATACCAGATGCCACACGATAATCTACCTCATTCAGCATATTGAGTAAATCTCTCTGCGTCTGCAATATAGTTGTCCGCGTAAGGTTATTCAATTCTCCGAATGTTTTCATCATTTCGGCATTCATTGCCATGATGGCTGCATTATTTTGCAAAGGTGTTTGAACATCTCCAAGCCGTTTTAAAACCTCTGCATCATCAGAGAATGATGTCATAACACTATCACGCAATAAACGCCGCACTTCGTCCCTGCTCTTTCCTGTCATTTGTGAAATTCTTTTTACAATTTCAGTATGATGCAATCCCATCTGCTGGAGTTTCCAAAGTTCCCGATCAGTAGTGCCAGACATTTCCCCGGATTTTATCAAACGCATTGCTATATCACTGATAATCCAATCTTCCAGTTCCTGATACATTTCTATCAGTTTATCTGATTTTCCGTAAAAATAATCCGGCGTTAACATTATCCTCTTCCTACCTCTCTTTTAACCAAATCGACCCATTCCTGACCATGCGTTTCCTTCGCCCTCTCAAACCAATGATCCGTAGCTTCCGAATGCCCGTTCGCATCGTAGTGCAATGGTCTGCCAGTCGGATATTTCTTTTCTCCGCTGTGCGCCCATGATCTTCCATCCTCTGTCAGATACAATTCTCCCATATACTGATAATGCGCATATGGCACATTCGTCTCAATCAATCCGGGTTCAATAATATTCGTCGCTCCTACCATAGATCCCTGTTGAAACGGCATATATGGAATCATGTCATTCAAGACCTGCATGTCCAGTTTATCCTGTGCGCGTCTAAGATTTCCGTCAATTCTGCTTGTATCAAGTCTTATATTTACGTTTCCAACAGTCCTGTCGTACCTCATTTACATCCCCCATACTGTAATGGCTGCACTTATCATTAAGAATCCCCAGTAAATTGTGTCGCATATTTTTTTCTTTTTCCTTGCCTTATCCATTTCGTCTATAAATGAAACACAAAATAAGAGCATGATTATTTTTAGCACCATCTTTATTCCTCCCCGTACAGTCCGCCTTTGTCCTCCCCTGCATTTTCTTCGTCACACTCCGCAAACATCTCATCAATCTCTTTATCATTAAATCCCTCATACTCTTTGAGGTATTTTCGTTTACTGTATACACCGTTCATCATAAGCTGATATGCTCTGGTTCGATCCTGTTCAAACGATGCCAGCAGATCCTTAAAATAAAATACATCTTCATCCGCTACGCTTTCATCCAGTGCGTTGACGTACCCGCTCGGCATATTAAAAAATACATCGCAGTATTTGTCCAGTGCATATACCAGATCCTTGATCGCAGATTTCAGTGCATTCCTCATATCTGTGATGGTCTCCACGGTCTCGCTGTCGTCACTTTCAATCTCCGTTGCTGTGGCGATCCCTGTCTTGCGATCAAGAACAAACTGCCCCTGTGAGAATCCTGCCTTGGTTGATATCATAGATAAAATGGAATTAATATCTGCAACTCTCTGTTCTGTCAACAGTGTTGGTACATGTTCATTAACCGTATTAGAAGCTTCAACCCCCATCCTCAATCCCTTTACAAATCTTGGAAGTTCAAGTCTTTCCTTATCTCCAGTATTCTTATCGCGTTTCATCAATGCATTTTCATCAATAAATGTAATATGCTGCGAATCATCGACTTCATCATCTTTTCTACTCCACGCTACATCCAGATTGCACAGTTCCTCGATACAATTTGCAAATACTGCCACGCCCTCCGGTGATGTATAGTCAATGGTGTTGTTATACGGCATCTTGAAATACCCAAACAATGGCTTTTCCACATTGGAGATTGTGACTGATTCCGGTATATTCTTCCACTCCGGTACATCTGCCAGTGCAATGCTGCGCCCCAGACTGTCGCTGCCCTTTGATCTGAAAGCCTTATTCTCAATGGTGTATGTTCTTCCAACTCCTTCTCCATCGTCAGAGATTGAAGATGTAAAGTGCTGATACTCCAATCTGGTATAGTAATTATCTCCCTTGATCTGCCGGTCAATAAATATAACCCCAAGGATATCCCCGTTGCTGTTCTTCTCTGTCACTGCAAAGCTGCCTGGCATTACATAGTCGATTGCTCCCGCCGGATTATATGTACCGCTCGGCTTAAAAATAATGCCGCCCGCGCCACAGGCATCCTCTACCTTATCCCGGATGGACTTCTGGATCATTGCACCAATGCACTGATTGATATAATCCGCCCTGTCGCTGCCACTGATCGTCACATTGAGATCCAGACAGGTCTTTTTGCTGGTGTAATAGCAGAGAAACTTTGCAAAATTGATTGTGTGCACAGTCTTGCTCATCCAGTACGGTCTACCCTTAATGATGTGCTGCCACTCGATCTGTGCCATCTCCATCAGATCAGAAGAAATAATATCAACATTAAATTCTTTCTCTGCACTTATTTTGAATAAATTCATGATAAACTCCTTTACTCGTGTGAATATGTTCATATGCCACCGCCTTAAATGCCAAGCTGTTTATATACTTCATCTATCTTGTGCCACTGAATAGCAAGCCAATCAACCATTTCCTCATTTTTTGCCCAACCGCCATTATACTGGTTTGAAGAATCTGATAATCCACTCTCGTTCAAAAATGCATGCACAATTTCATGGCGCAACGTCTTTTTCCTGTATGACTTCTGTTCTTCTTCACTCAGGTCAAAGTATTTTTCTTCTGACATATCCGCAACAACAATCAATTTGCTCTCTTCGCCACAATAACCGGCTAAGCTATTTTCTTCCAGATACTTATCCTCTGATACTTTGTGTGTCTCAATTTTGTATTCTGTTCCGAGAACATTAATCTTCATATTCTCCATCGTCCTCTTCCTCCTCATTTTCGCCTATCTCATCATCATACAGTCCATTATTGCGCCGACTCTCCATAATCACACGGTTCAATCCGTAGATCAGTGCCATTGTGCAGTCCTCACCAATCTTCGGGTAAGCATCCGAAAAGCTGCCATCTGCCAACTGCTCATGCTCTAATGTTGTCAGCTCATGCGCAAGGTGTGGGCATCTCTGTGGATCAATAACAATCTTTGTGGTCTGTTGTAGCCATTCCCAGCAATAATCCCTTCCTTTTCCAGATCCCCATCGCTTCTTTGCACCAATCGCATTAAATCCCCAGTCCTGTAGTTCTGCTATAGCATCAGGTCGTGCAGAATCGCATATAATTTCCTCTGTGATATATTGCTTGATTTTCCGTGCAAATGTGCTGTTCTTGCATTTCTTGGCAAATACCTCCGACACGCAATACAATGTATCTGTGTCTTCGTCATAGTAGGCAACCTCGAATGTTTGCGGGTGCTCAAATCCAAAGTCCAGACCATGATAAAAAAATGGCATATTTTCAATTTCTGCATCCGTGATGGTCCGCTCTTCCACATTATCAAAGATACCGCCGCCGGTACCGGTTACTTCGCCCATATAGTTATTGCGGTAATATAGCGGCTTATGCACCTTGAACCACTCCGCACGCTCGAAGAATCGTTTACCAAGCCACTTTACCGGAACATTAAAATAATAGCTGTGACAGATCCTTGTCTGCGGCTTTGTTTTACACTCTTCCACGTATTGATTCATGAAATTATTCTTGCTTTTTGGTGGGTTGAATATCTTGATATCCAATGCGGGTGTATCAGATCTGAGAAATGTATCTTCGATGTTATCCATCTGCTCCACGCCTGCCATCTCGTCACATTCTTCATGGATCAGCATTTTTACATATCCAAATGGCACATTGAAAGACTTCAAACTGATTGGTTTATCTGCTCCCACAAACATAACCATCTGTCCGGTCGGCTTATACACCGCGCACATAGGAGACTGTTTGAAATCCCAGTTATCCAGATCATTGTACCGGATCACAGTCTTCATGAACTGGTTATAAACAGATCCACGCAAGTCAACCTTGTATCGTCTGGTATATACAATATGTGCCTGTGGATCCTGCCGGATGGTTTCATACGCCAAATCTCCCCAGAAGTTCGACTTGATAGAACCACGACCACCCTTAGACACGATCTCATGCACATCTATCTCCCCGGCGAATGCTTCATGCACTGTCCGGTAGATTTCCACAAAATCGGAAGTAATGTCTGTGATTGGTATCGTCCACAGAGGTGCTTTCTCCCGCTTTTCTTTCTCCTCCCGTTCAATTCTCTGCTTTTCTGCTATTGTCAGTGCTTTTTCCAGTCCATCCATTGCCTTAAGTTGATCCTTGAACTCCGGTGTATATCCCTCTCCATCCCTCAACATACCTTTTGCTATCATGCTTCTGCGTTCCTGTATTTCTGCAAGACTCATAATGTCACGGTGCTGTTCTTTCTCGATACGCTCCATCTGCTCGGCGATACTTTCCGAAATATTACTTTTCCTTACATTCTCGGATCCTGTGATAGCAGCTCGCGCTTCTGCGTATCCCGCATCCTTTGCTGCTCGCGTAGCGTTTCCACCGTTCTTAATATATTCAGCAGCAAATGCTTCCTGCTTTGGCGTCAACTTCTTCCCGTTTTTCTTATCTTTCGTTCGTTTTGGACGTTCGTTTTCGTTCGCTTTGCAATCCGAACGTTCGTTATCCCAGTCATATGTATTTTTCCATCTGCGGATTGTTCCTTCCGGTTTCCCAAGCTGGTCAGCAATGTCCACCAGCTTCATGCCGTTCTTATACAGTTCATATGCCTCATCAGCTAATGGATTTTTCTTTGCCGCCAACTAATCATCTCCTTTCAGGGCAATAAAAAAAGATACCGCATCCATCAAGGACATGGTATCTTTTACAGGTGTCCGGATTAACCACCGGAGCCTCACATTGCTGTGCGTTCTCCTTCCTAAACTACTACCTGTTACTATGATGATACCATGTTTTTAATATTCTTTCAACCATGTTTGCTTCTTTCTTGCTTACACTGTAAGTTCCTTTTTCATCGTGCTTATAACCCTTATGCGTATGTGGCTCTGTTGGCACACCATTTACTGCATGAGCATGCCCTATATCCACCTGCTTATATCTTTTTTCGTGCTTATCGTAGTAAGTGATATTTTTAACTTCATTCTTAGCATTAACTGTTACATACACCCTACCGTTGGTCATTGTTTCCATTGGTGGTTTTGCCGAACTAGAATCATTGTATCGAACAAATTTGATGTTGCCACTCTCATGCAACGTTGTATACTCACTCCCATACTTCTTACCTTTATCGCTTAATCCACTACTGGCTCCTCTGCCACCAAAGAACTGCAAATTCTCTACCACTGCGCCACCTCCGCCTCATGCCACTTCTCACTAAACTGCTTGATATGTACAATATTTCCCTTACACTCATCCGGGACTTTGCCACAAAAAATAATCTGTGCCGGCTGCAATCTCTCCACCATATCAAAATAACCATCTAAAAACCGCTGTTTCCCTTCCTCACTGTTCTGTGTTCCTACAGAAGAAACTGCAACAACACCCTGTGTAGGTTCTCCATCAAAGCACCATTCAAACGACTTCCGATCGCTCCAGCAAATCGTAGGAATAACATTGATTCCATGCATCTGCCAGTACGCGCCGAGCCAGTGCTTACGGTAATGGTTATAGATCTGTAACGACTTTGGAAAATCCGTATACAGACTGAAATCCGGTGTCAGCACATACTTAAACCGTTGCAACATTGCCGTGTACTTATCCGGGTCTGTCCATACTCTGGTAAACTGGTAATCATCCAGGAAGAAATGTACTGCCTTATTCTCTGGTTCTTTTGCGTTCCTCGCATAATTGAATCCGATAAATTCCGCATTATTAAATTGTGTGGGGTCTATCTCCGGTATGTCGTACTGTCCCACTCCGTCAAATAACATCCGCTGTGCATTTTCGTAATTTCTCTGTGTTTTATACATGGCATAGTCCTTTCCTCATATCATAATTATAAGACAGGTCAAGCATGGATTTGTGCCAACTTTAGGGCATAATAAAAGAGAGGCTGTTATTCCTCTCTTCCCCATACGATCATATACTGTCCGTTCTTTTCTTCTACCAGATGCGCCATTCTCTGCCGCATAAGTCGCTGTGCCGTTCCCTTTCTCCTGTAGAAACTCCTCCGGCTGATTGGGAGAATGCCGTAGTGAGCTTCCAGCATGTCGTAGCTGGTGCCGCGCACGATGGATTCCGTCAGCTCCGCGGCTATGGCACTATCTACACTCTGGCAGATTTCTAATATTTCTTTTTCATCCACGGCATTGCCCTCCTTTTTTTTGCTTGTCCTATTCTTCCCCGCTCCAAATCTTCGGTGTACCGTCAGCATTGAGCATAACTGTAAGACCACCGCCCTCTTTATAACCTCCACCAACAAACAAATACATCACGCCAGTATCTTTGTCGGCATAAATAGAATATGTATCCGTAAATTCTACTCCTTCCATCGTATTATCCTGCTCTGCGTCAACATTCACACTCTCGCATCCGGCGATTAAGAGTGTTACCGTCAATATTGCTGCTATAAGTTTCTTTTTCATGGCTTGCTTTTCTCTCCTTAATATCAATCTATCTCAATTTTTATCCCATCCGCTTTATAAACCAAATCTTCTATCGTACTTTTCGTCTTCGATAAGGTCAGTATCCGTATAATTATCAAGACATTTTTCGTATGTCGCTTTCTGGTTTGTGATTCCAGTGTATGTCTCATACGGATTCGGTAAATCATGCTTTTTACAGCATTCGCCGCATATCACAAAACTTCTCGTCTTCGCTTCAAATCCATACGGCGTATTATCGGTATGATACCGCGCAAAATTCTGAAACGGTGTCATCGATAATAATGTTGCAGTTCTATCACAATCTTTTCCACAAAAGTCACATATCGCATGAATCATGTTAATTACCTCTCTTTCTTTACTAAATCTGCTAAAACAAACTCATTTGCCGCTCATCGTACTTATATTTTTGTTTCGTGGGTATCTTCCCTTGGAAAAATATTCTCTCAACCCGGTCTTTCTGTTTCAGATTTGCCATATACTGATTATCAACCTCAGGTGGCACGGAAAAATAATACTCTTCCGGTAACGGCAACCTGTTCTCTGTGCAGATTACTTTAAGTTGTCGTTGATAATAAATGATGTGGTTCCGCGCCAGGTTCATGTTGCATCCATCTGACCAGAACGGATCATTACATCCATTCTGGTTTATATATTTCCAGTGCTGTATCTCTTTTCGGATTTTTACACAATATTGTTTTACTTTCTGATCCGGTCTATCTTTCATGGCATCACCCCCGGAAAGTCCTCAAATCCCATCTGATTATCCCTTTCAAACGACAGCATTTCTTTCTTGGCTCTCTGGTAGAAGTTGCGATCAATCTCAAAACCAAAAGCATTCCTTTCAAGTTCTGCCGCCGCTCTTAATGTGCTGCCACTTCCACAGCACGGATCAATTACCACATCACCGGGATCTGTGAAAATCTCAATCAGTTTTTTCAGCACCGCTACCGGCTTCTGTGCGGGATGGATTTTCGGAATATCTTTTCCGTCTTTCTCCCAGGTAAACCAGTTGAAGATCATCTTCCCTGTTCCCCGAATTGTTTTTCCATCTTCATCGAACTTTGCACCATTCCGAAACTTCGGCAGCCTGTCCCGGTAAAACACAAGCGCATATTCCGTAGCGCCTACAACTCGCATATTGGCTTTGAGTACCTGCGGGCTATAATTTTTTACAAATACCAACGGTATGTAATGGCCAAATCCATGCTTCTTCGCTGCCGCTATCAGTGTAGCCATCTGCTCAAATGAACAAAACACAATCATACACGGCGCATCTGAACTTCTTCCTCGTGTTCCTGCTTTCTTTGGCTCTTTCTTGAGCATTTTGCTACAAAAATGGAAATACTCATACAGATTAAAATTGAAATCCGAATTGAATGCCGCTTTACCCGCCAGTTTGCTCTCGCCGTTCTTATTGTCCCCGCCGTTGTACCACATGGGGTTGCTTCCGTAAAAGTTCTTTCCTACGTTGTACGGCACATCTGCGATTACAAGCTGTGCCTTTGGGATTCCGTACTTTTTGTAATTCTGCATGGAATCTCTATAAATTTCACATTTTACTTTCATTTTTTTCAAAAGGAACCCGACGCGCCTTTTATCCGGATAGGTTCCGGCTCCTTTCTTTTTTATTCAAATCTTGTTTCTTTACAAATTCTCGTTTCTATACTTCTTCTAAGGGGCTTGTTATCACTTCCCTTTATAAATCTGTGCAATAAATCCCATTGGTAACCTCTTCGTTTAAAGCACGCAATCGAACACCATTCAACATCACAATGTGCACAAGGCTCTCCGAGATATTCATTTTTTTCATTCACAGGTTTTTCTTCAAACAAATTAATCTGTCCGGCAATTTGTTTAATATTTATCACCTCTACTTTTGCGCCAAATAACACATTATCCCGCAATCCGGGAAAATCTCTGTATTCATGTTACCTCTGTCCGGTTCCAGTTCATCCAGATATACCGGATTCCCTTTTCCGTCCTTAAGGATTGAATAACCTACTTCTCTTTCCAACTTCGCCCGACCAGTGAATACCTCTGGAAAATCTTTTCTGATTCTATTCCAGTAACCCATACCACCTTTAACGCATCCAATACAATTATTATTTGGATATCCAAGGTCATACATCAAAGGTCGGGCAAATGAAAAAGTCCGTTCAAACAATCCATGTACCTCTTCTTTCGATAGGTTTCTATCAATGAGTGGAAATTCATGTGCCGCTTGCGGATTTGCTTCAATCGTTCTCTCTGCCCGATTCTTTTCCTTAAGGTCGAATCCCCAGACATAGGTCAATTCACAATCCTTATGTTGTTCCTCCCACTCTTTTCTCACTCGTTTCTTGAGCCAGTTTGTGCATGGTGCGAATCCATTTGCCGGATTTCTAAATCCTCCGAACGTCTTTACGCAATCCTCTACGCATCTGTACTCGCTTGATTTCAGTATCTGTATTTTCTTTCCGATTGCCTTCTCGCAATCTTTAATAAATCTGATACTGTCTTCGTGTTGGTCTTGAATGTCTATATAAATCCATTCGTCCACATCCCCTGCTAAATATCCAGCCATAAAACTGCTGATACCTGCACTTACCCAACATACTTTTAATCTTTTCATGACAACCACTTAACAGAAATAATCCTGTGTCCGTGGATAAAGGAATCTGGCTTACCACTCTGATTTTTTATAACTTTGCCGAATATTTTACGAACCCATTATTCAATCAAACGCATTGTTCATCCTTTTTGTTCTCGCTATTAATCACACCGTTAGCGGTCAACCTTGGTCTACCAAGGCTTCTGTCATTACTCCTTTCTCATTCCATCTGTTTTTACAATCTCATCCAAGCAAGCATTCCAACCCACCCGACGTATTGATGTGCTGACATCTTCATAACCGGATTTTAACTCAGGTATTTTCTCCGGTAGTTCACGGAGAGGACACCAATCTGGCCTATCTTCAATCAGGTCGATATCCCTTGCCGTTTCCGTTGCTTGACAAGTCTCCGTGTCGTTTTCCTCGTCGCAATACATAAAATTGCATCCGAAGCACGATTCCGGCATATCCATTACCAATACTGCTTTAGGCATCTTCGTTTCTCCTTACCATCCAAATATCACATATCCCGGCATTAAACCGCATTCCGGCACATCACGCAAAATATACACAATGTTTCTGCCGACCTCGCGTCCGGTATACTTTTCGCCGTCCCACTCTTTCAAAATAACTGCATCGCCTATCTGTAAATCATCCTCGTCCTCGCAAATTTCAAACTTCTTCTTGTCGTGGATAACCGCATCAAAATACTTCGGCAATATTTTCTTCTCTATGATTTTACGCATCATTCACACTCCCTCCAGTTTTTCACACCGCTCAAAATAGAATTTTATCGGCTCTCTGTTTTCCTGCACCATGCCATACCGCAAGGCTATATTGTATGTGCACACATCTCTTTTCAGCCTGTCCGGTATCTTCTGCAACTGCTTTCTGAATATTTCCAAATCCATTGTTGACTTGTAGCGGTTGCACGAGCCACAAGACGGCATCAGATTGCTTATGTCATGTACATCAATTCCAGTAAATTCTTCTGTGTACTCGTAATTTCTAAGACAATGCAAATGGTCTACATTAAAGCCTTTCTCTGGTATTTCACAACCGCAGTAAGCACAATGACCGTTGTATTTTTGGTACACCAATTTTCTAACAGATTTAGGAATCGGTTTTCGCATCTACTCCACCGCCTTTCACAATCTCGATTGCCCGTTCTAATACTTCAAACGGCATCCCTTCCACCCATTCACCGTTATCAATCCGCTTTCCGCGGAATAAAAATCTATTCTCCATCGCGTTTCACCTTTCTTCCTTTGATCTGCTCTAACATGATCCTCGATACCTCTGGAAGTCTTAAGCTCTCCATGCATCCATTATGCAGACCGCTTTCCTCATTCCACTTTGCCACCGGGCATTTCTTGCAGAGAGTGTTCGTGCAGAACTCTCCGATCTGCCGGATAGTCAGTTCTTTATCTGTCATGTGCACTGTTCTCATCTCCTTTGCAAAATCCTCTATGTTCATGCACGGAAAATGAAATACTTCCGGTCTGCTTCATGTAAGTCAATTTTTCTCCGGTCAGCTCACATTTGTGTTTACGTTCGTTCAAATACTGACATCTTCCATCACAATACATCGCTTTCCCCCTCCATTTCTTTCAGCTTGGCTTCGGCTTCAGATTCTGTGAGGAATACTGTTTTACCAATACCAGACAATGAAATCGTAAATTTTTTCTCACTATCTATATAAGCACTTTCCGGACCTGTTTCATTGTCAATCCATTTATGCAACCATTTTGCCTTAACCGCAATCTTCATCCAGTTTCTTTTTGCAAAGCGGAATGAAACAATTCGTGCCGGAAAATATGAGGGAATCTTATGGTCAATTATTGGAAGAATCGCACTATCTACATAAACGGTATCTCCCACCTTGCACGGCAACCGCAGAAGTAATCCCTGCTCCTCGGCTTGCTCTCTATTTGCAAGTCTTTCCGCAATCTCTTCCAGGGCTTTGTATCTTCCATCTTTCGCAAGCTGGGTAATGGTAATTCCCTCATCATCCGGTAAATCTGCTGGATGAAATAAAACTTCTCCATTCTCTGCCACATATGTTAATCTCTCCATGCTATTCCTCGCTTTCCGTGTACGGCTCTGGCAGTGGCATCCAAGCCACTATCCTGTAACCATGTATTCTTACTAAATCACACCACCATTTTCCATCGGTTGTGTGTGCACTAGTTGTAACCGTTCGCCCGGCATCATCGGCCACTGTTACAATTACCTCGTCTGATTTTCTTTCAAACATCGCAGTGCTCCACTTTTTAGTCCCTTTAAATTTTATGAACATGCTATCATGTTCCTCCGGCAGTCTCTCACTTACTGGAATCCATCCGCTTTCCTGCTCCAAAATCCTGTTGATTTCTTCCTCTGAAACCACTTTTGTTAGTGGAGAATACCCGCAGGCTTCTGTTGCTGCCTCAGATATCCGGTTTTTAATTCTGCTTATTTTCATTCTGATCCTCACTTTTTGGTAACATAGCATATTTATAGCTACTCATTTTACCGTCGTATGTGCTCCATGACGTTTTTCCGTAATCCCATGTATAAACCGTTTCATCTTCATATTTTGCAAAATGTTCTTTGCTCCACGCAAAAAGTTCAGAATCTCTGACCAAAATCGGTGTATCGACTGGAACCTCGCTCCAATCAACATACTGGCTGTTCGCCCATTCTTTTGCTTTTTCTCTGCAACGACCAGCATTTCTAATGTCATTATCGCAAAAATCGCATTTATCACAGACTCCCATGCATTTTTCCAGTTTTCCATTAATTAACGCAATATTGCCTCCATCACATGCAATATCTAAAATCTCTTCCGCGTATTTTTCTCTATTCAGCATCTTTCTTCTCCTTCCCATGCCGCAACTGATACGGTACTTCTCTGAATCTTTTCAACGCATCCTGGTCCGGGTGCTTTGTCGGAATTGACAAGTTATTATTCATTTTTCCGATAATTGCGCGGCGTTTCTTACCTTCTTTCCACATTTATACCTCCCCGCTCCTTTCATCACAGCCACAATCTCCCGATATTCTCTTTCCCTCTTGGAAATTTCTCGATCAAGTACATCCAACCGTCTAAACAGTGCCGCCGTGTACTCTTCGTCCGTCAGCTCCGTTGTTCTTTTCTTACCTTTTGCCGCAAGTGGCAATCTCACCTGTTCGCCGTTATGCATCAGGATCTTGATGATCTCCAATCGCGGCACACAATTTAAATCTGCTAAAATCTGCAACTGGCTTGCTCTGTCCTTTGCGCTGCGGTACTGCCTGCAAATTTCTCCCTCCGTCATATTCACTTCAACCACCTCCCGGTTGTGAATTTAGCACCTGTTTTTCTAATTCGTCATAGTCATACTGACGATGATTAATATTACTAAAAGCATTGCTTTTGCCCTTATGCTCTGTTGCTTTGCCAGGCACATAGTTCTCATCCAGATAATCTACATAGCCACTGTTAAAAAATGTGCTCCCGTACTGTGCTTTCCGCCAGTCGGCGTCCTTCTGCAATTCAAGACTGTAGCGTTCAATCGCTTTAACAAGCCTATCTTCCCCGATTGCAAGTAGCCGTTTCTTTTGGGTATCCGATACCTGTCCTTTGCCTTTTTTGTTCGGATATACTTTCCACAGACGTTCGAACAACGCTTTGGCATCCGCCAAAGTATTTTTATTATTATCATTAACATTTACAGTAACATTAACATTATCAGTAACAGGGTTATTTTGCTTTTCAGAAAAACCATTTGCTTTTTTTGCTTTCTCTTGTTTTTGTGAAATATCTTTTGTTTTTGGTCTGCCACCAAGTTTTCCGGCTTCCCGACGTTTCTCAATCTTCTCTAAATATGCGGCAGTGTCACGATCTATCCTTGATTTGATAAAGCTGAATGCCATATTGGTCATGCCGTCCATTTCCGGCAGTTCATCCCCTGACGCGTAACACAATACTGCCGTCAGGAGTGCTCCGCGCTGTTCCATCGTAAGCAGTTTTATATGTTCCAGATACTCCGCATACAGGACAAAGCTGCTCTTTTCATCCGTCAAGACATCACCCCGTTTCCAAGTCCTTAAAAAGCTCTCTCAGTGACATTTTCGCCTGCGCCTGTGTAAGTTCCGTAATGGTAACTTCAATCCTTGGATTATCCTTATCCACGTTCGTATCAAAGTAAAAATGCGGTATATATTTCTGACCATCATCTTTGATTACCCATGCTTTTTTCAAGCTGTCCTGCACGAACTTGGCGGCGCAGGACAAAATGTTATCATTATCCCTGCGACGGTCTTTTTCATAAAACTGATAGTAGATCAGAACCGGATCCGTAATATGTACACCGGGAAGTTGCTGCCTTATATACCAGATGATAGAATCCTCGCTTTTCTTTTTCATCCGTCCGCCCTTGCGGGGATTCGTCCGGTTGGCGGCTGTGTAATCATTCAGACCATCCAACCGTCCTGGAATCGTAAATTTATACTCCATTGACACCACCCATTCCCACATTACAGCTTCTTATTTCAAGGATTGTATTATTACTTGGATTCCATCCTTCGACATATTCAACAGCTTCCTGGTATCTCTTGGTTGGAATATTGTTTCTGGAATTGACTCTGAAATAATCCTGAATATCATGATTGCACTCAGAAAACACCTTTTTGCTCATTTCCTTATACGCCAGTGCTTTTTTACCACCAAGAACCTCAATCACTCTTTTATTTACAGTTTTCTTTAATTCCTGCTGCTGTTCATAATCAATGGTCATGGTATTTTCAAGATGCGTGATTCTCTCTTCGTGACCATCAATCATACCAAGCTGTACACGCATCATCTCCTGTGGTGTCATTGGCTTCTGATAGGTGCCGGTTCTTCTGATCTGTGGCAGCACTTCTGATGTTACCCAATGTTTAAATCTTTTTGCTGAATCAAGTTTGCTGCCGAAAATCAATGCATATAAACCAGACTCGTTTATAATGACCTGATTTGGGTTTCCTCTCCTTTTTCCGTCGGAAATCACGACGGTATTCTTATCCTCATCCATAACATGTGTCGCAAGCGCATCTCTCGTATTTGAATAACCAAGTGCTTCTGCAACGTCTTTCCCAACAAACCATGGTTCTCCATCTATGCCAACTGTTCGGATCTCTCCAAACTCTCTATTCTTAAAAATCTCTAACTGGTTCAATAACTTCTCCTTTCCCTCCGGCACCCATCAGCACCGGAGATCATGGTTCTCGATAATACTGTGATATATTATTTTTCGCACGAATTGTTTCTTAAGGTGTTTCAACCCTACAAATAACTTTTTCCATATCTCTTCCGGAAAGCATCCCTGGCATCATCCTCGCTCACATCTTCATGTTCTACGATATAATGCTTTTCCCATGCAAGCTGACCGATAATGTGCATCAACACACTCATTTCCTTATTACGGTGCACGCTCATGTTCCCCTCATGATGCTCATAGGATAACGGCACCCACAGACCATCTTCGTCCGATAACCGGCGGTTCGCTGTCCCCTCAAAGATATGATGCCTGTGCACGTTCGGTGTGCCGTCGATCATGTCATACCCGGCATAACTCATATCAACAACAATAGAATCTTTCATCTACACCTCCCCGATCAATTCACTTGACCAGATAGGTCTATTCAATACTTTCGTATGCTTGCAGTAATCACAATGTTCACAACGCATCGGCTCTACTGCTCCACTTTTCAGCATAAGGATGGTTGATACGTTGTGCTCAACCTCTGTAAGTGCTTCATCAAGCAGGCTCTGTTCCACAGCGATCACCTGTATATCAGCCTCTTTTTCTTTTGAGACTGCTGCAATAAAAAATGGAAGCTTCTTTCCAGTATTGATTTCAACAACTTTCTGATAAACTGCGCCCTGAATGTAATAACCCCATTCTGCAAGGAAATTAAGGTGTCCTGTATCTGGATGATAAAATTCCTTGGTAATACTCTGACAGGTTTTCAGATCCACAATGCATTTGCCTGGATGGTAACTGTCAATTTTGATTTTCCACTTTGCACCAAACATATCCGCTGTCATGATGACCTGTTTTTCGCCACTCATGTACTGCATAAACAGTGCATCCCTTTCACATCGGTTAATCATCTCATTTGCCTTTACATACTCGGCTTTCAGATTTCCATCCTTTTTAAACATGCATGGATGCTGCGCTTTGAATAAATCAAGCGTTCCCTCAAAATGTGCATCTACATAAGAACCGACCATCAATGCTGTGGAATCTTCCATAGCCTCCACCCATGTACCATTTAACTTTGCAAGGGCATATTCTTCACAGCCAGGCTTACCATATGTACCCATGAAATCTTTATACTGGCTGACAGATAAATACTCTTCATTTGCCTCACGGCTGTAATAATTCTCACTCGTTAATAACATTATCAAATACCTCCGATGCTTCTTTTGCGATTTGTGCCTGTCTGGAATCTGCGAATGGATCCGGCACATCTTTTTCAACAGGAAAATAATCTTCTGTCTTTGCCTGTCCGTTTTTCAAAGCTGTGTATACTCCCCATAAGTCGGTACACTCGTCAGCACCAAAATCTCCCATGTTCCGTCCTGCATATTTTTCGATCTGTTCTTTTGTAACTCCAAAATCTTTTTTAAACAGCTTTTCAATCTTGTTAATCTTCTCCTGACTTGGAAGTTCTCCATAGCTTTTTTTCTGTGTTTCTTTACATTCATTAACAGCCATATCTACAACGTCTCCCGGAATAACTCCAAGTATACAGGCTCTCATTCTTCTTGCACCGAAGTTTGCGGTAGCCTCATAAATATCCCTGCTGTCAGTAAGCGCATACGATCCATTTCTTGTATCCCTTTTATGCTCAACACCGAAAATCTTTGTCACACGGGTATTTGTCTCTAAATCCCACGCATATGCCATCATTTCTGATTTTCCGTCTTTCTGCTCTAACTCGATAATTCCATAGTCGATATTTCCCCAGTTCTGAGCTAATGACTCCGCCAGACGGACCGATGGTCCGCTGACGTTCTGTCCGCCTCTTGGATATGAATAAATTGCCTGTTCTGCTAACGTGGCTCTCTGACAACTCCTTCTTATCTTTTCTATTGCTTCATATTCATCTCTGGGAAACTTCTTAGCCATAAAGATGGCGCCCTGAACTTCCTGTGTCTGTCTGTTTACCATCATTTCTGTCTGTGATGTCTTAGGTGCAACTGCCGTCTGCTGCCCTACTGATACCATATTATCCATGCCATACCTCCTATAATGTAACTACCGTCATTGTGTCATCATCTGTTGTTCTGGTCGCAATAAACTGTAATCCTTTGTCCTTGCATTTCTGATAGAGTTTTTCACGAAGATCCGTTGCCAGTTTCTCAACCCCATCGATCAGGATGATATTTAAGCCATTCGGATTCTGAATCGCCACATCAATGCAGAGATCCAGCTTTTCTCCTTCAGACAGATTCGATACCGGTAAGCCGTTAATTAACGGCGTTCCGTTCTCAACAGTCAAACCGTCAATCGGGATCGTGCAGTTTGCAAGGATTTCTCCTGGAAGAGTTCTTGCTTTTTCGATCTTGTCCGTAAGCTGCTGTGACTGTACCTGCAGTTCCTCGATCTCATTCTGCAGACGGAGCATTCTTTTATATTCATTAATATGAGACTGCATCTTTTCAATCTCCTGTGCCTGTTCCTGCAATGTTGCAACATCCTGCGGCTGCTTATCTGCATATTCTGCATACTCGGCAATCTCTGCATCAAAACGTGCCACATTTGCTTTATATGTCTGCTCAATGACTTCCAATTTGTCCTGTTTCTTGGATGTAAGTGATTCTTTTTCTGTTTCATACGCCCTGATCTGTTCTTTCAAGGATGCAATAGATTTATCAATCTGATTTGCCCGATTGGAAATCTCACGATCTAATGCTGTGATTTCAATCTCACGGTCGGCATCAAATTTTCTGATCTTGCTGTCACGGCTGTCCCTCAACAGCTTTGCTCTTTCGATGTTCTGATTTTCCTTCTGTATACGTTCAATCTGGCGGTAAATATCTCCGGCACTGGCATTTTCCCATTTTTCAACGTCATATCCAGCCGGAATACCATCTGCAATCTCTTCCACAAATGCTTTTTTATTCCTGATATCGCGATCAATGTTCCGGCGGTTCTGATAATAATCGCCGTTCTCTGCCTGGATATCATTCAGTACAGAAAGAATGTTCTGATCGTAGGAAACCCATGCCGGTATCTCTCCAAACCACTCCTTAATCTTGTTCATGTCCCACGGATATTCAATCATATCAAGGATGATCGCATTCTGCTGCTTCTTATCCATGTTCATGAACTCGATAGGATTTAACTGTAACGGTGTAAACAACTCACGAAGAAACGCTTCCGGACTGCCAACTTCTAAGCCATTTCTTTTTACAGATTTATAATCCGCCTTGTTAGTTCTTGCTTTACGGTCAATGGAAAGCCCTGTGTCCGTCTCGACGATGATCTCTCCCTCTGTTTCTCCCTTATGTACGATATAATCACGATCACTCTTATTGGTAAGCGCATACTTGATCGCATCCAGTACGGAACTTTTTCCTGTACCATTTTTACCGGAAAGCTCTAAGGAACTTCCGTCTGCTTCATACTCTCTGATTCCGAAAAGATTTTTGATTTTAATTTTTGTAATGTTACTCATACTGATCTCCTTTAATATTTGTATTCTTTCGTTACTTTGTCCCCGTCATTTTCAATAATGACAGACAACCCAGTCTCATTATTGAGACAAAAAGCACCATTGATGTCTCCATTGGGTGAATAGATAATAGTTGCCACACCCTCAACACCGACATCCTCTAAAACCTCACTTAAATGCTGCAGTTCTTCTATAAGATTTGCTTCATCTTTACTGCACAACTTAATTTTTGACACTTATAAATTCCTCCATTTCCATTTGCTTCCAGTCCGCCGTCCGAACCATCCGCTCCATCTGATCTTCACGCTGCTGCCGTTTTGTCTCCCCTGTTATACAATCATCACAGATACCGTTCTGACCTTCCCCAGGATCCATGGAACACCCACAGCGTCTACATTGTTTCTCATACATTGACACAACCTCAATTCCAGTGTTACAATAAACGCAGAAATACTAGGTATTTCCACGATTGAAATAGCACCTGTCCTCGCCAAAGTTCAGGGTGCTATTTTTTTGTCCTCGATCAACACCATATCCCCATCCAGCTTGTCCGCCTGATGAAAATAAAACATCTCGATCTGCGTCTCTCTCCTGTGCTCCGACAGGACTCTCAACCCGTACCCTGCACCGGCGATAAATCCACCAAGGATACAGACCAGTGCGGCATAGTACATATACACTCCGTCGCTGTCTAAGCAACACATGGCAAGCATTGATATCGTGCCACCGGTTGCCATGATGATTTTAGATAAACGTCTCACACTTCCTCCTTCCTGCTTGTCCACCAAGCCACACCTCATGTGGCGGTTTTCATTTGCTTTTCCTTATGAGCTCTCTCCTGTGCCAGCAGCAACTCCACAGCCGCATCATTTAAACGCTGATGCCTTGCTTTTTCCTCTTCCGGCGTCAGGATCGGGATCAGATTGATGTTCGTACCGTTCGGGAACTCCTGAATCACTCTGCGATATTCCATAAAATTACCTCCTCTTCTTTAGTTAATGCTGTACTGGTTGTCTTTGTTACTCTTTGCTTTCAGTTTCTTTACCTCTCCATCTGCGGTACAACCATTACTGCAATTATCGCTCTAATACTTTCTGCAATCAGTTTGATACTGCATTAGGCACATTAATTAAACTACGAAATCAATCTCAATATAAGAACAACTATTGCAACCACTAATGAAATAATTGAGATTAACGTCACTCTATTTAATGCTCTACTGTAATCATCTTTCCCGTTGTTAAACGGAAATGGTTTTCTCATATCTTTCTTCTCACTCTCTTTCCTATTGTTACCTTGAAATAATTTGTTTTGGATGTTACTCTTTATATGCCCGGCAAGAAACGGAGTAACATATGCTTGAAAAAGAAAAAACAAATTGTCCGCGTAACAAACACGAAGTAACAATTACTCATTACTATGAAGAGATAAACGGTGCAAAGGTTGATATCTCTCATCACTGTCCTCTTCGTTTTCAAATCAAATGCGACGGAACAGAAGATGGAATAAATAACTGTCACTTAATTAAGAAATACTAACTTTCATTATGCCGGGTTTTCTCCAGTTCGTTTACCCTCTGCTGCAAATCTTCAAGATCTCTTTTTATCCCTCTCTGTCGCAAATCCATCCAGTAAAGCCTGTCATATGCATGTGCTTCCATGTCAATTTCATGCTTGAACTTTCCAACCTTTCCGATAATGTACTGTTGTAACCTGTTCACGTTTTCATCTCCCTTCTTTCTTTTTTGTGAATTTAATTCACTTATTAAGGCAAAAAAATTTCATCTCGTTCTTTTCGGGTGAGATGCAATACCCTTGTTAATGCAGTAATTTCAGATGCATAAAAATTACCACTTTTCATTCTGTTATAGAGAGTTTCACGCAATATACCTGACTTATCAGCTATTGCTGTAACTGTCATTCCAGAATTACTTATTTTCTCTTTGAGCAGTTCTACATTCGCCACTTCTTTATCGCCTCCCTTCCGTGAACTAAATTCACTATATCATTGATGTGAATTTATGTCAACACTTTTTAATAATTTTGTTGAATTATTTTACACAAAGTGGTATTATGATAATACAAATTAATTAATGAAAGGAGTTCTGCTTATGTTACCGCTATATAAAAACATAAAATCAAAAAGGACTGAGTTAAAAATGTCTCAAGATACATTGGCAGAATTAACTGGATATAAAGACAGATCATCCATTGCCAAAATCGAAAAAGGAGAGGTCGACCTCGCAGAGTCGAAAATACGAGAATTTGCAAAAGCATTAAAAGTATCTCCCCGAGAACTTATGGGTTGGGATGAACCAGATGAAGAACCATTAACCATTGCCGCCCACTTCGACGGCGACGAGTATACTGAGGAAGAACTTGACGAAATAAAAGCATTTGCTGAATTTGTAAAAACCAAAAGAAAGTAGTTGTCCAGATTTCAGGACACCTATAAGAATATACTGGAGCGGGAGGTGTTTTAATTGAATACATATGAAGAATTGCAAGACGAAGCCTGCAAGGATGGTATAGAAATTATAGATAATCATTCTTTTAAAAGCGATCGGATCAGCGGTCTGTATTGTAATAATACGATCGCATTGAGTAAAAATCTTAAAAATTCTACCGAAAAAGCATGTGTCCTTGCCGAAGAGCTTGGACATCATTACACTGCTGTCGGTGATATCATTGACCAGTCCAGTGCTGAGAATCGCAAGCAGGAATTACGCGGTAGAATCTGGGCATACAACAACCAAGTCGGTCTGCGTGGTATCATCGATGCATATTTACACAACTGTCAAAACCTGTTTGAAACAGCAGAATATCTTGGAGTTACCGAAGAGTTTTTAAACGACAGCCTAACATACTACACAAATAAATACGGTGTATGCACACAGGTTGATAATTATGTTATATTTTTTCAACCGAATATAGGAGTTATGGAATTAATCTAAAGAAAAGAGGAAAATATTATGAAATGTCCAAATTGCGGTGCCGAAGGGAAAGGGAAATTTTGTGAATATTGCGGTTGTGAAATGCCAAGAGTTGCACCAGAAACAGTAAATAATGATAATTCAAACACAACTATCATAAATAATTATTATCAAGCATCTTCGATTCCAATAAGGCAAGAACGTCAACAAACATTCGATACCCAACCTAAACTTAAAATTCCGTTTTGGAAGAAAAATTGGTTTATTGTTTTGATATGTATTGTTATGCCTTATATAGGTGTTTTTCTTTTATGGATAACTAAAAAACCTTCGAACGTGGTCAAGCGAATTCTCATTACAATATTACTCATTTTCTTTTCAATAGGTATTTTTACCAGTAGTAGCGAAACGGAAAATGAACTTCAACAAGAAAATATTTCTGTTTGGCTTGAAGATTATACTGATATTAGTGATTTTGAATACTATATTGATGGGAATGAAATTTTCCTAACAGATTTTCACTCTAATCAAAAGAAAGTTAGAATAAATTCATCATATGAAATTGATGGCAATACTTATAATGTTGTTTCTTTAGATGGAGTATTTACCTTAGATTCTGTTACAAGCGTGATAATCCCAGAAGGTGTCCGCAGCGTTGCATCAAACGAGTTTAATAGTTGTGGTGTAAAGTTTTTATATCTTCCATCTACATTACAAGATATTGGAAATGATTCTTTCTGGGGATATTTACATGATGTAGAAAAAATATATTATGGTGGTTCTGAAGAACAGTGGAATCAATTATGCACTGTTGAACGGTCAAACATTGATGCAACACAAATCATTTATAATACCACTCCAAATGATTTGAAATAATTATGCCGCCGTGCAACAGGTACACACTGGAAAGAGCCTTTACCACAAAGACATTGCCGTAGTACTCACAAATCAGTATTTTACATCACAGGCAAGGGACGAAGCCGACACTTTAGGTGTGAAACTTTGGGACAGGAGTAAATTAGAAGAGTTTATAAGGAAATCATCGACCATTTAACATCATTGCTCGGCTATTACAAGTATGTTAGAATCGATATGATACTACAAATAAAATACGAAGGAGATTGTGTTATGAAAAACAGTCAAACACCAGAAGCTACAAAAACATGTAAACATTGCAAGTCCATCATTCCAAAAGGCGCAAAAGTATGTCCATTCTGTCGCAAAAGACAAGGCAGTGCAGGGAAATGGATTCTGATAATTATTATCGTCATCGTTATTTTCGCAGCTATTAATAACGGTGGAAATAATGAATCCAGTTCAAATTCTAACGTATCTGACTCTGATACCACCATTCAAAGTGATAATAATTCAAACGACTCAACCATACCAACACCATCCAACGCTACAGCATCATCCGATATCGTAGCATCTGACAGTACAACAGACGAAAAGGAATCTGCCGGATTAACAGAGGAAAAATATAACAGTATTGAAACCGGCATGACATATGACGAAGTCGTCGACATCATCGGTGAGGATGGCACGAATATTTCAGAATCCGAAGTTGCCGGTATCAAAACTGTTATTTATGAATGGACTTCATCTGAGAGCTGGGGAAATGCCAATATAACATTTCAGAATGACAAAGTTGTCAACAAAGCTCAATTTGGTGTTTCCTCTGGGGACGATGTTGAGATTACGCTAGAACAGTACAATTCCATCGAAACAGGAATGACTTATGATGAAGTAGTTGCTCTGCTTGGTGGAGAAGGAGCTCTTATCTCTGATACAGAAATTGCAGGTTCTACATCACAAATTTACATGTGGAACGGAACATCCTTTGGATCAAATGCAAATATTACATTTTCAGACGGTAAAGTTATTGCAAAAGCGCAGGTTGGCTTAAACTAAACAACCATAAAAATACACATATAAAAACCGCCCCAGTGCTACCAACACCAGAGCGGCAAACACATTGCTCCGAAAAGCATATGCCCTAAGCAAGCATATTGTATCATTCGGAGCAGCCAAACGCAAGCGGAACACCTGTTCTCTGCTGGCTGTTATTTTTATACTCTTTTTTACATACATTTTCACAAAGGAGTGATACCTTATGCCAAACACCGAATCATTCACTGTAAATGAAGTCTTAGTCTATCTCCGCAAGTCCCGGTCCGACAGCCCGGATATGTCCGTGGAGGAAGTTCTCCGCAAACACGAGGAGATGATCCAGCAATATGCCTCCACGCACTTCCGCTCTCCGATTCCGGAAAAAAACATCTTCCGCGAAGTTGTCTCCGGCGAGACGATCGATTCCAGACCACAGATGAAAAATCTGCTGAAAATGATCGAGTCCGAGCAGTTCAAGGCAGTCCTTGTTGTGGAGCCACAGCGTTTGTCCCGCGGTGATCTTGAGGACTGCGGCCGGCTGATCAATATTCTCCGGTATACAAATACAACGGTTCTCACACTCACGCACTCTTTCAACCTGCAGGAAGAATATGAGCGCAAGTTTTTTGAGATGGAGATCACCAGGGGCAATGACTACCTGGAATACACCAAGCGTATCTTAAAGCGCGGGCGTGAGGCTTCTGTTGCCAAAGGGAATTATATCGGCTCTGTGGACCCATACGGCTATAAGAAAACAGTTATCAAAAAAGATGGCATCACCTGCCACACGTTAGAAATTATCCCGGAGGAAGCCGATACGGTAAAACTGATCCATGAGCTTTACGCTTACACGCCGGGCGGCATCGGCTTTACGAATATCGCACATAAGCTGGATGCCATGCACATCAAACCAAAGAAGGCGGCTCACTGGACACCGGCGATCATCAGCTCGATCTTATGCAACCCGCTCTATCTTGGCATGGTCCGGTGGAACAACCGGAAAGTCGTAAAATACATTAACGAAGGACAGTTGGCAAAAGCGCGCCCTCAAAACACTGAGGCAAAATATTATAAAGGGCTGCATGAGCCGATCATCACCCAGGAATTATACGATGCATGTATGGCGAGACGCGGGACCAATCCGAGCCTGCGCAGGAACAAAGAGCTCTGCAATCCGTTTGCCGGTCTGCTCTACTGTGGCACTTGTGGTCATGCCATGTCCCTTAAAATCTACAAAAATCACAATTCCGTCTCTCAGATGATGCTCTGCAACCATCAGGCTTACTGTCATACCAAATCCGTGCTCTATTCTGCCTTTTTAAGGCGTTTTATCTCTTCCATGGAAGATACTCTGAATGACTTTGAATTGGCGCAGAAATCGGATGACGGCAGGACACAGGCGATCAGTAAAACGATCGTGATCAATCTGGAAAACAAACTGAAAAAACTGAATGAAAAAGACGCCCGGCAAAAAGATGCTTACGAGGACGGGATCTATTCCAAAGAAGAGTTTTTAAAGCGGAATGTCAGGACACAGCAGGATATCGCATCCACGATCATTGCATTAGAGGATGCCAGGGCAAAGAAAGCCGACATTGTTGATTATGAGGAAAAGATAAGACGTTTTAAGGACTGTCTCCATGCCCTGAATGATCCGGAGCTGTCAGCAGCCGAGAAGAACCGGTTCTTAAAATCCTGTGTTGACAAAATTTTATATTATAATAATATGGAGTCAAAAGCGGGGATCGGGCGATACATAGAGAATGTTTTTTCCCTGGAAATCCAATATAAATAGCCATATCCAACGTATCTGTACCTATGAATTAGCCCACCTTGAAATGATTGCTGCTATCGTCCGGCAGCTTACCAGAGGTTTAAGTGCGGAAGAACTTGAATCCGCTGGTTTTGCTCCTTACTATGTTGACCACACTGCCGGAATCTGGCCGCAGGCGGCAGGTGGTATCCCGTTTAATGCATGTGAATTTCAAAGCAAAGGGGATGCGATCACTGATCTGTTTGAAGATATGGCTGCAGAACAGAAAGCCCGTACTACCTACGATAACATTTTACGTCTCGTAAAAGACCCGGAAGTCTGTGAACCGATCCGTTTTCTGCGCCAGCGGGAAATTGTCCACTTCCAGCGTTTTGGTGAGGGTCTACGTCTTGTTTTGGAAGAACTCGACAGCAAAAACTTTTATATGTGCAATCCGGAATTTGATCCGGGATGTGGAAAATAACAGAGCAAACTGACAAAAAACTGCGTGCAGCACGTCTTATACAGACATGTTGCACGCAGTTCTAAACCTACATTGTCTCCATCAACCGGTCAATCGCATTGATGATCTCATCAATCTGAGGTTTCATATTTCCGGCTTTTACAGAAAGTTTTAACGCTTCCTCCCTTTGGTTTTTCATTTCTGTGACATTATACTCAATCCTGTCTCTTAATTTCTGTCTGCGCAGAATCAGTCCGTGCTTAACTTCTACCATTTCCTTTGGATCGATCAGCGCAGCTGCCTGTGTGATCCACACCTGTGCATCATATAGCTGATACTGGTTTAAGGCACGTACCAGTCTGCTGTTAAAATATTCAAGATCTTCATTTGTGCGCTGATATTTTTCACGTTCGCGCACTGCATCCATATAATACTGCCACAGCTGATTCAATTCCGAAGCTCTTCTTACATGATATTTCTCACAGGCATAATCAATCGCATTTGTGATATTGACATACTTAAACTTCACCTTATTAAGTAACAGAATTGCCTTGTTTGCACTTCGTTCCGCTAATTTTATTTCAGAATCATTGTGCAGCATCTTCAGATAATCTGCACAAACTGCCACTGCCATAACAAAAATCAGTATCATCCATGCATAATATGTATCAACCTTAAATCCAAACTGTAACGTGATAAGTGTTACTGCCACTGCTGCCACGACCGCAAGAATGATATATAATAAATTTTTTAAACTTTTCTGCTGATGCATCAGATATTCACGGTGTAACAGCCACCTTGATTTTTCTCTTTCAAGGTATTTCATATCTTTTTTTATAGTATCCTGATAAAGTTCATTCGAGCTGAGACGCTTGATTGCTTCCGGCATGGTTTTCTCTTCCTGCTCAAGCTGCGCAAACTGCGTATCAGTCAGTTTTTTTTCTGAATTCAGGAACGAATTTCTCGCGCTGTTTAACTGCACAACATTCTGTGCCACATCTGCAATTTTTTTCTTTTCAGGCTCCGGAAGATCCTCTAATTTCTGAATGTCGTTAAGATAAGATGTGACTGTGCGATACTCTGACTTTTCCTCCTCGATTTCCTGTGTGATATCGATCATCTGTTCTAATCGCTCTACAACATATTGTTCCACCTGTTTCGGATTTTTTATGTTATTTTCCGTCAGCACAGTCTGGTTTAAATCATCCATTTTTTCTTCAAAACTACGTTTTTTCCATCTGTTAAAAAATTTCATTTATACCATACAATCCTTCCTGTACTGTTTTTTCCATTCCTCAAGCTGCATCTCCCATACCTTTTCATCCCCGGCATCCCACTCATCAAGCATTGTTTCAAACTGACATATCGCATCTCTTCTGCTGCATCTGCTCAATTCATCTGCAATTTCTTTTGCTTTCTCAGATGTTATTTTAAAATATTCCACCCTGCGTCCAAACGCCCGCTCATCATGATTGCAACGGCATGCCATCAGACACTCCCGCAAAGATTCTTCATCGTTGTTTTTTTCGTACGCCCTTGCATAGCAGTCAGCTGCCTGTTCAAATAAAAACAGCCTTGCATATGCTGTGCCAAGATTATGCCACACGGCACCAACCATCTGGGGCTTTTCATTCTCTTCCGACTGCAAGAGCTTTCTGTACTCCGTAATACTGTTTATGTATTTTTGATTTTCAAGATAACGGTCAGCTTTGATTTTTCCGCATTCAAATGCCGATTTATGCTCCATATCCTGAAGTGTATTTCTGATCTGCTTTTGTTCCTCTGGTGTGCAATAACCACACGCAGACATCAGGCAGCCGGTAAATTCTGATAAAATCCCCCCTCCATCCTTAATATGTCTAAGGTTCTCTGCCACCTCCGGCAGCCCCAGCTCATGTTCCACCCAGTCACACAATTCGTCGTCCATGAAATCCGCATCCAAAAGACAGGTATTATTTTTGATATAATAACACAGTTCATCCAACGAATAAACATTTAACGATACATTTTCAATATAATAAGGCATCGCCGCCAACTGCTGGTTACATAAGATCAAATCGCCCATTCGTCTTTCCTGCCTCTCTTTCGTCTATTTCACTGCTCCCAGTGACATCATATATTCCCACGTTTTGTCCGAGCTCTTAAAGATTTCTCCAAACCCCAGATCTTTGATCTTAATCTTTACTTCCATATCAGAAACCGGCTGTGCTTTGATACGGAGACGCGTTGTACGCGGAGGCCGCTTTGGCAGATCCGCAAGTGTAAGTTTTTCAATCTGCGCCTCCTTACTGTTTGGCAGCTGCAGCCAGAAATCGATCTCATTTGATCCATCCAGCAATACCTCACATTCTCCAACTGTCTCATACCAGTTATCCCCTGCATTGATTAGTGTCAAAAGCTCCGTTTTCCCCTGTCTTTGCACTTTTAGGCTGACGTTTACTTTCATCTCGTTATCGCCCATATAGACAAACTGCCAGCTGTTTTCTGTTTTCATACACTTTCTTGCCGCTGCATAACACGCTCCCTTGGAATATAGGTTTTTCCCCATAAAGACCCGACGGCCTTTACATAAGAAAGAAAGAGACTCTTTCATCCATTCACCATCAAAACCATCTCCAGTCAGATATACCGCTGAAACAATATGTCCCGATACGGCTTCTGTTACAACTTTCAAAAAGCTGGCATCCTTGCCTGCTCTGTCTATATTGCGCTGTTCCTCACTGATCGTGACAAGCTGTGGCATAGTCCTTTGATCACGTTCAAGTCTTCTGCACCATACTTCGTCTCCACGGTTATCAAACAGATACACATCATGCAGCCATAATTCTTTTTGCTGACTGAAGGCAAAATAATAAAAGCTCTCTCTCCTGTCAATGAGTGTCAGTCTTCCATCGTGTATTCCAATCCGCTCTGCCACACGGATAAAGAGTTCAGTCACCTCCCTTGACAACTGCTCAAGCGTGATAACCAAAAAATCAGGTGTCACGGGATTCCCCAGTTTTCCTGCCAGATATATCAGTTTTTTTATGTAAAGCGCCAGCAGTTCTTCTGCTTTATAAGTTTCTCCCTCCACGAAAAATTCCTGTCCCGAAAGGGCTGCATGAAGCAGTCCGGACACTGCTTCCTCCCCCTGCAAAAGTGCGAGACGCTTCGCCTCTTCACCAACAAACCACTGACCAATTCCATGTTTTTTTGCCAGCATCAAAGGAATCTGGTACACCTCACTGCCTGCTACCGTACTGACCGTCTCCGGTTCTCTCATATTCAATTGGAAGTAACTTATCACAGCATTGTCATTATCAAGATCAATGCCCAGATAATACGGCATTTTTTCCACTTTTCTCCCTCTTACTTATAAAATATGAAATACCTCTTTTGTTACCATCTGCATTCCATAGTATTGTTTCATTTCTCTCTTTTGCGCATCGCGTTCTCCCATCGCATGATGCATCAGCATATCATTTAACATCTCATATCGTCCATGACTTTCTTCATCCGGTACATTTCTGCAATTTAAACATGCACTTTCCGTTATCTTCTCCTCTGTCTTTTCCTGCTCTGTCATATAATAAAGTACAGATTCGCCAAAAAACAAAATAAATTCTTTGACAAAAATACCATCATAAACCTCATTTAGCAGCGATTGCTCATAATGCTCCCCATCCAGACTAAAATGAATCATAATCTTTCGTCCCGGATCTGTATGATATTCTACAAATGCTTTATCATACAAATGATATTTCAAACGCAATTTTTTCTCAAACTCCAGAAAAAAATCAAAGTAACGGTTCTGTGATGTGTACTCTTCCAACAACTCATCAGACGCCCGGTACATTACATCTGATAAGTGTTCTTTCTCCGAAAAATATTTCAGCAGCCCCAGTTTACATGCATCGTTCAGCGGATTACCTTCCTGATAGCGTACAAAAATCTGTTCAAACACATACTCAGGTACCACCATATCCCGCACCAGCCATGCATCTGCAAAATAAGATAAATATGCCATGCAGATCAGTTCCCGTCCCCCGCCTTTTACATAGCTTTCATAGATATCTTCCACATCCGCAATATAGTCAGTCGAATAAAGCATCTGACTTAAAATACGCTCCTCAAGATCAAACGTATCTATATCAAACTCGCCGGCTGCTTTCCAGATTTCTGCCATGGTCTTTGTTGCGCCATTATAATATTTGCAGAGATAAATAAGAATTACATCATTATAGATGCCCCTGTAAAATACATACTCTGCAAATCCAAGCAAAAAATCATCTTCCTCAAAACCTGCTGTATGGATCGCATAACTGCATAAAGAGACACATGCTGCCGTATCCATATGCTCATATCCACATTCTTCTGCCATTCGATACGCTGTTTCATACAAATGTTCTTCTGTCAGATACTGCATCAGCATACGACGCGAAGCTGTTGATAAGAGTTTATGATCCAGACCAGTCAGGCATCCTGCCTCATACTTTCTTTTCCGATAAAATGATATAACCTGTTCTGCAACATCTCTTTTATAGCGGTCACTTACCAACGGTGATTTCAAAACAGCCCACACACCCGGAAAATCCGGATCATCAACTTCTTCTCCGCCCTTCTGCTGCATGGAATAAAGAATATAAGGCAATTCTTCCTGTGCAAACTCCATACACTTCTTTACACAGCCGTCAATGTCCATCAACGGCTCTTCGTAATAACCAATATCCCCGCAAAAACGATTGCCATAAATATCTTCCATGATCAGGCAGTAATCCTTTGTATGTACGGTAAAATATGCTGCTCCGTTCCGGATCACGGCTTCCTTATTATCTGCATTGTTGCATGCGTATTCATAAACTTCTATCTTTGCGGCACGTGAATCTGTGCAGATCACCTTATGTGTAAAAAGAATTTCAGATGCCCAATGTGCAATATCCGCATTTATGATACCCTGTGCAAACATCTCATCATAAATCACAGCCAGATTATCATCTACATGACCTGCCTCAAGCTGCTCCATCGCAAAGCGTTCTATGATCGGCAGATACTTCTGATATACATCAGGCTGTATTTTTTTTGCCGCAATAATATTGACAAATAAAACCGCCTTCTGCTGCCAGGACAATCCACTGTCATACTGAAAATACATCTGAATCATCTTCGGTACACGCTCAAGTTTTCTTCCATCCAGTGATAAAAGATATGCTTCATACAGGCTTGTAATACGAATCTCTCGTTCTATTCCAAGCTCATACCAGTGATGATATTTTGCACCAAAGCACTGGCTGCGGATCAGATATCCCAACACCGTCGTCAACATTTCATCATCTGGTTTTACCTCATAACATGCTTCTAAAATACGGTATAGAAACGGATGATACTCCTTTTTCCCTGCGACAAGACCCGTTACCTGTATTGCAATATCCCTTGTCATAACACCCCATTTTGCAACCCAGTATAATATGCGTGTTTCAAATGTTCCAAGTTTTGTCAGTAAATAGGGGTCCTGCCAGATCAGATAATATGCCTCCAGATAAAAATACGGACTGTTATCATAACGCATCCAGTCCCGGACTGCTTCTAACCTTTCTGCCGGTTTCTGATAATACTCTTCTTTTAAAAATAACAGCACCCAGAACAGCATTGAATCATCCGGATGCATTTTAAAAATCTGCTCCACCTCTATCGTCAGACGATCTACGTAAGACGGCTCCCGTTCCATCAGTGTGCACAGATAAAGATAATATCCCCATTCCGGGCTTGTATGATCCTCACATGTCCGTTTAAAATCATCTAAAATCCAGGATGCCTCCTGTCTCTGGCGATTGATGATCAGTGCCTGTGCTTTCATCAGTCCATATATTTTTTCATCCTTACACAAAGTAGATAAATGGTCTAAAATAACTCCCGACTGGTTCGCCCATACGCCTGTCACGATCCGCTTCAGGCGGTATTCCAGATAAAGCTGCATTAATTTTGCTCTGGATTTCTGGATATCTAAAAAAACAGGTTCATTTTCTGTAGCATTTTCCGGCTTTGATGTGGCACATACATGATAAATTAACGTTTCCTGTCCCGGCACTTCCAGACATATCTTTCCAAAATTCTTTCCGGCATGCATTTTTTCTGCCACAATGTAATATTCTACATCGCAGACGCTCCCCACGAACATCTCATCGGTAACCCTTGGCTTCTTCAAGGCTAAAAAACCTGCATCTGAACTGACTCTGATTTCAAGATAACCGTGCTGGCTTCTGTTTATCTGAAAAGTTTCCAGTCTGTTTTCATGTACCTGATAAAATACAGCATTGCTCTCTTTTAGCAAAACCTCTGTACGCTTCTTTTTATGAATACCGATCAAAAACTCTTCTACCTTTTGACCGGAGGGAGTTCCTTTTGACAATCCCTCATACAAAAGCATTTCTCTTTTTTCACCGGAATGAAATATATTTTTAAATTTTCCAGAATAAAACAGATGAAATGCCTCTTCAAAATCATTTTCTGACAGTCTGGCAAAATCGGATAAATTTTTTATTTTCCCGACAGAAGATTCCGCATACAATTTAGAAACAGACACAACAAAAGAAAGGTTATATTCACCCTGTTCTACTACAATACAGAACTCTCCTTTTTGAATATCACCTTCAACCAGACCATAACTATGAAATTGGTAACGAATCCTTATTTCTTCCCCTTCAAACTGTGGTGTCAGACATTCCATTCTCGGATTGGAAGAATATACGATTCCACGCATCGGCACATGATTTGTGCTTGTGATCACAAAATCCCCCGAAACGTCATTTCCTTCCATTGCAGTAATGTCAATTTTATCCACAGAAATTGAAAGAGATGGCTTTAAGTGTTCGAATTTTCCCCTTGCCAGTTGTTGTATCCGTCTTCGCAAATCGACACCCGCTTTTTCTCTTTTAATTGCTTGCTTTTTCAATGACAATCATTATAATAGATTATAAACCAATTTGGAGGAGTTCGCAATGATAAAACACAAAGACCATTTTCACGGAAGTGATTTAGAAAAAATAGAGCAGATCTACGGCATCAGAAAAGAAGAGATCGTCAGTTTTTCTGCAAATGTTAACCCGCTTGGTGTATCACCGCTTCTTCGTACCGCTCTTTCCGAGCAGATCGATGTGATCACGACATATCCTGACAGGGAATATACATCTCTTCGTAAATGCATCGCAGAATACTGCGGTACAGAATATGAAAACGTCATCGTAGGTAACGGTTCCACAGAACTGATCTCTCTTTTTATACAGATTGAGCACCCGAAAAAGGCAATGGTCATCGGTCCTACTTATTCCGAATACGAGCGTGAGATCTCTCTTGGCGGAGGTACGACACTCTATTATCCGCTTCGCGAAAAGGATAATTTCCGTTTAGATGTTGATGATTTTATCTCTCATCTGAACGAAAGCATTGATCTGATCGTTATATGTAACCCGAACAACCCTACATCATCCTGCATTACAAGAACAGAAATGCGTCACATCTTAGATGCATGCAAGGAACATGACATTTATGTCATGGTGGATGAAACTTATGTGGAATTTGCCGATAATATGGCTGATATCTCCGCTGTGCCACTGACAAACTATTATAACAATATTGTCATTTTACGTGGTACCTCAAAATTTTTCGCGGCACCGGGACTCCGCCTCGGCTATGCGATCACAGGCAACCGTGATCTGATCAAATCTATCAATACCAGAAAAAATCCATGGACGATCAATTCCCTGGCTGTCGTTGCCGGAGAGACGATGTTCCGTGACACTGCATACATCAAAGCTACCAAAGACCTGATCTCTTCAGAGCGTGCAAGAATTTATCAGACATTCCAGAAAAGCCCTGATTTTAAAGTATATGAACCAAGCGGCAATTTCATGCTGGTACGCATTTTAAAAGATGACCTTACTTCCCAGGATCTATTTGACCGTGCGATCCGTGAAAAAATGATGATCCGTGACTGCTCCACATTTCCATTTCTGGATAACAAGTACATCCGGCTCTGTATCATGAATCCAGAGGATAATGACAGACTGCTTGCCTGCCTGCTCCGGTAAATATCCGGTCAGACAAATCTGTTCACCAGCATTTGTTTTTGTAATTCATCAAAATATAAAATCTTATTTTCAGCACAAATTTCAACGCATTTTCCTAGAACAAAGAGTCGCTTGCGACTCTTTCGCGCTCGAGCGGTGCTGTTTACAGCTAACTTCTTCTCCGCGAGATGCGTAATTTCCTATGAATCAAGAAAGAATCCTGCTTTACAGGATTCTCCGCCTGCGGCGGGTCGCTCCAGCGACATAATTCCACTCCGACGCAGTGCGATCCTGCCCGGAGGGCTTTTAAATTCATAGGACGTAATTTCCTATGAATTTAAAAAACACAGCAGATCTTTACAATCTGCTGTGTTTTTCACATTCTTATTTATTACAACAGATTGTATCACAAAGCCATACAATCTATTGTTTTTTCTCTTAGAGACCTGTTATTACATCATTCCCATGCCAGGGTTGCCTGCCGGAACTGCCGGAGCATCTTCTTTGATATTAGCAACAACAGACTCTGTTGTAAGCAGTGTAGATGCAACAGAAGTTGCGTTCTGTAATGCTGTTCTTGTAACTTTAACCGGGTCAAGAATACCGTTCTCAACCATATCTACATACTCTTCGGTTGCTGCATTGAATCCGATACCGTCTTTAGACTCTTTTACCTTATTGATGATAACAGCGCCCTCAAGTCCTGCATTTGCAGAGATATAGTATAATGGAGCTTCCAGAGCTTTTAAGATAACTTTTGCACCAGTCTTCTCATCCCCCTCTAAGGTGTCAGCTAACTCAGCAACAGCTTTAGTTGCATGGATATATGCAGAACCGCCACCTGCGATGATACCTTCTTCGACTGCTGCTCTTGTTGCGTTTAAAGCATCTTCCATACGAAGTTTTGCTTCTTTCATCTCTGTCTCAGTTGCTGCACCGACACGGATAACTGCAACGCCACCTGCTAATTTTGCAAGTCTCTCCTGTAATTTTTCTTTATCAAACTCAGATGTTGTCTCCTCAATCTGACCACGGATCTGGTTTACTCTGCTTGCGATCGCATCTTTGTCACCAGCACCGTCAACGATCACTGTGTTCTCTTTCTGGACTTTTACAGATTTTGCACGACCTAACTGATCCATAGTTGTGTCTTTTAATTCCAGACCAAGATCAGAGCTGATCACCTGACCACCTGTTAAGATTGCGATATCTTCAAGCATTGCTTTTCTTCTGTCACCATAGCCAGGTGCTTTGACAGCTACTACATTGAATGTACCACGCAGTTTGTTGACGATCAAAGTGGTAAGTGCCTCACCCTCGATATCCTCAGCGATGATAAGTAATCTTGCACCGCTCTGTACGATCTGCTCTAACAGAGGAAGGATCTCCTGAATGTTGCTGATCTTCTTATCTGTGATCAGGATATATGGATCGTCTAATACTGCTTCCATTTTATCCATATCTGTGCACATGTAAGCAGATACATAACCACGGTCAAACTGCATACCTTCTACTAAATCAAGCTCTGTCTGCATTGTCTTAGATTCCTCGATCGTGATAACACCATCGTTGGAAACTTTTTCCATTGCATCAGCAACCATGTTACCAACATTCTCATCTCCTGCAGAGATTGCAGCTACTTTTGCGATCTGGTCTTTGCCATTTACTTTTGAGGACATTGCAAGGATTGCTTCTACTGCTTTGTCTGTTGCTTTCTTCATACCACGGCGGAGGATGATCGGGTTTGCACCTGCCTCAAGGTTCTTCATACCTTCCTGTACCATTGCCTGTGCTAAAACAGTTGCTGTTGTGGTACCATCACCTGCAACATCGTTTGTCTTTGTTGCAACTTCTTTTACAAGCTGTGCACCCATGTTCTCGAATGCATCTTCTAACTCGATCTCTTTTGCGATTGTAACACCATCGTTTGTGATCAGCGGAGCGCCGTAAGATTTATCAAGTACTACGTTTCTTCCTTTCGGTCCTAATGTTACTCTTACGGTATTTGCCAGTTTATCTACACCTGCACCTAATGCTGCTCTTGCTTCTGTGCCATATTTAATTTCCTTTGCCATATCTGTCTACCTCTTTCTGAAATTTATTAATAATAAAAATCTGTTTTACTTTGAACAATTATTTATTCTACGACTGCAAGAATATCATTCTGTTTTACGATAATGTATTCTTCTCCGTCTAATTTTACTTCTGTTCCTGCGTATTTTGAATAAATTACCTTCTGTCCGGCTTTTACCTGCATGGTAACTTCTTTTCCATCAACCATTCCACCAGGACCTACGGCAATAACCTCTGCCTCCTGTGGTTTTTCCTGTGCACTGCTTGTAAGGATGATACCTGATTTTGTGGTTTCCTCTGCCTCACACTGTTTTAATACGACTCTGTCGCTTAATGGAACTAATTTCATGTTACTTACCTCCTGCTTATGATCATCTGTTTTATTTCTTTTGAGTAGTTATTAGCACTCATTTCTTTCGAGTGCTAACTTATGGTTCATATAATAGATTTTTATATTTGAATCTGCAACCAAATATATTTCTATTTATAATTATTT